>JGI26060J43896_10000073_pt1 | contig 32049 bp, 28 predicted proteins | sample MarorgKNORR_S2LV_6_FD_43896 | JGI IMG/M metagenome (IMG submission 43896) | reverse complement strand
TGGATCCCGGTGCGGTGCGACCGGCGCATTTCTGTCAGCACATCAGAGCATCGGTGTTCCGGGCCCACTCATGAAGTTTGGGACCGAAGAGCAGAAAGAGAAATACTTGCCTAGACTCGCGAAAGGAGCGCTATCCGCTTTCGCACTTACGGAACATGACGTCGGCTCTGATCCAGCCAACATGTCGACGACTGCAAAACTCTCCGATGATGGTTTGCACTGGATCCTGAACGGAGAGAAGCTTTGGACGACCAATGGCCCACGTGCTGAGCTCATTGTCGTGATGGCCCGAACTCCCGCACCGGAAGGCTCGAATCGTAAACCAATCAGTGCCTTTATCGTGGAAACTGAATGGGAGGGTGTGGAAGTAGCGCATGAATGTTCTTTCATGGGCCTAAAAGGACTCTCAAATGGGATTCTGAAATTCACGAATGTGAAGATTCCCCGTGAGAACCTCCTATGGGATGAGGGCAAGGGTCTCAAGCTCGCTCTCATAACACTCAACACTGGGCGTCTAGCGATGCCAGCGTTCTGTGCTGTAGGAGCAAAGGGGGCGCTGGAGATGTGCCGAGATTGGGCAAATTCAAGAGTCCAATGGGGGCGCTCCATAGGAAAACACGACGCAATTGCTCAAATGCTNGGCGAGATGACCGCCAACGCATTCGCGATGGATTCCCTCGTTGATCTCACAGCTCGTATGTCAGACTCTGGTAACTTTGATATCCGTCTCGAAGCAGCAATCGCGAAGTTATGGGCGAGCGAGACCGGCTGGGACATTGTGAACGACGCGCTCCAGATCCGAGGGGGACGCGGTTACGAAACTCATGGATCCCTACTCGCTCGTGGTGATGTCCCTTACCCGGTTGAGCGTCATCTTAGAGACGCCCGTATCAATATGATATTTGAGGGCTCCTCCGAGATCATGAGACTCTTTATCGCTCGAGAAGCAGTGGATTCACACCTCGCTATTGCGGGAGATCTCGTCAACCCAAAAGCGTCCCTAGGAGCCAAGCTCCGGGCGCTTGTCCGTGCAGGTTTCCATTATGCCTGGTGGTACCCGACCCGNTTCCTGGGTTGGAGCGTATGGCCTCGATACATGAAATTTGGGGGGCTCGGTAGCCACTTGAGATTCGTTGAGCGTGCATCACGTAGACTGGCTAGAGCCACATTCCACGCGATGGTTCGTTTTGGACCAAAGCTTGAGAAGCGCCAGGCTGTACTTGGACGGATTGTTGATATCGGTTCTGACCTATTGGTCATGACCGCTGTGATCGTCCGAGCAAGAGAACTTGGAGAAACTACGGAGAAGAAGGGTGCCGATGCTCTTGCTGACCTGTTCTGCCGCATGGCGCGCAGAAGAATCACCGCGAGGTTCCCGGCCCTATTCAATAATGATGACTCTACAACCTACGGAGTTGCCCGCCGTTTCTTAGACGATGACTTCTTGTGGTTGGAAGAAGGCATTGTTTCAGCAGAGGCGTACAGGCATCAGGCAGAAGCAGCTATACTTGCGGGCTCAACACTGGAAGCAGAGCCACTCGAACCCGTACCAACTACCTAAGAACGCGTGCTCCACCATCGGGCTTTCACCATCAGCGCCTTCTGGACGCTCGCCCTCCTATATCTTGGCAGCGTGGTTCACGCAACTGAGTCTAGTCTAGCGTGCCCTGATTGGCCGACGTGCTTTGGCACGATGATGCCAGAAATGACAGGAGGGGTCTTTTGGGAGCACCTCCACCGACTGGTCGCGGGAGGACTCGTCCTCGTGTTCGGACTCAGCACCTGGCTGGCCAAAACTGCAACTCCTGATCAACCCTGGATTTTCAGGGCGTGCCTAGCTGGCTTGGTCCTCCTCATTATCCAATCAATTTTCGGAGGGCTCACGGTCATATACCGCCTACCAGATCTAATCTCAACCACACATCTGGGGCTAGCGTTTCTCTTTCTGGCACTCGTGACTGTGCTCGCATCAGCAACAGGCTCGCCCACAAAATTTGAAAGCTCTCTTGGTAAGACTGCAGGCCGCATTACAATCCTCGCCAGTGCCGGTGCTGCTCTGATTTTCGTTCAATCTTTGATTGGGGGACTCGTGCGACACATGGATGCCGGGATGGCNTGCCCCGACGTCCCTCTNTGTCTTGGTGAGTTCGTTCCTCCGCTAGTGAACTCAATGATTACTCTNCACTTCACTCACAGGCTGATCGGAATTCTCGCAGCGTTGATAATCATTGGCCTCTCCCTTTGGATTAGCCGTGTATCAGCTCCGAAACCTCTTCGCCTATTGGGCCTGCTCGCAGCGGCTCTAGTAGTAACGCAGGTCGCCCTTGGCTTCGTATCTGTAGTCACATCTCTAGCGGTTATCCCGGTCTCATTCCATACACTGATTGCTGCGGGTCTTTTAGCGACCCTCGTGCGCCTTGCGACTTTGGCCCAACTATCNTCACCTAGGCCAATCTCCTCGACCTCAGGGATAAAGGTAGGGTAGTCAAACAATGGATCTAATGCGTGTCGGTGACCTTATGGCGATGGTGAATGCGGGGCTTAACGCGACAAGCGCCTTGGCGCTCTTCGCAGGTTATCGCTTTATCCGCCAACGATCCCTCCATGCTCATCGTCGAGCGATGGTTATCGCAGTCACTACTTCAGCGATCTTCCTCGTATTCTACCTCACACGGGTAGCATTGACTGGAACGCACGATTTCGCTGGGGAGGGCCTCGCCAAGGTGGTATACCTTAGCATACTCTTTTCGCATATGGGCTTGGCGGTTGTTGTTGTCCCGTTAGTGCTCCGCCTTCTTTACCTGGTTCAACGCAGACGCTTCAGTGCGCATTCCAGGCTTGCCCGTTGGACTTTCCCCATCTGGGCATACGTCTCGGTGACCGGAATCATCGTGTATCTGCTTCTCTATCAGGTTTACGGGTATTCCTGATCCTGGACTAAAGCAGCCACAAAAGACGACTCCTCAGGAGCTTGGGAAGGAGACCTCTACTTCCGCACCACCGTCTGACACATTGCGCAACTCAATTTGGCCACCCATCTGCTCTATAAGGTTACGCGCATGTGGTAGTCCGAGTCCGAGCCCCTCAGGAGACGTCGAATAGAACGGATCGAATGCTCGCTGAAGGGCCTCGTCTGAGAAACCTGGACCGTGATCTCTCACTAGAATAAGAGCGCGGCCGTCGATTACCTGAACAGCAATATCGATCGTGTTATCACCACCGAAGCGAGCGGCATTGTGGAGAATGAGATAAAGCACGTCCATAATCACCGGACCACTAACCACTGCGCGCACGGGACTACTATCAAGTTGTAGCTGTAATCGTATGTCCTGGTCTCCCGAAAACTCGTGCGCAACATGCTCGACTAGGGACACCAAAGATTGCCCTGACTTGTTCATCGAAGGCTTTTCTAGGAAGAAATCGATATCAGATAGGGCTCCTAGTGCGTACTCTATTCGCTCCCTTAGTTCATCAGCCTGCGCAGCCTCTCCTGCCTCGATCAACGGCTTCCGCACATTTGTCTCTAAGAATGTGCTCACCCTCTCAATCGCCTCAACGAGAGCCGTATTCCTCTCGGCTTCACGGGGTGACCATCCACGTTCCAACGCAGAATGGAGCTCTGCTTCAGGAGATCCGGCGGGGGCATCTTCAGGGCTCTGCCCGCGAGCCACCGATTCGGCGACAGCCTTGATCCGAGAAGCGGCTTCAGAAGCCCCGTCAGAAAGACCAAGTGAACGGCCTGACGAGCGCCCTAAAACAAACCCAGCTATAGCTAAAATAGCCCCTGCAGCAACTCCTATGGCAATTTCCATGCAACTCCCGTTTAGGGGTGCTCTAACTCCGAGATGTAGGAGCGAGCGGACAGATCTTCGCACGCTCCGATCACACTGGCAACACAACGTTGCTGGCCACGAGTCTCGATCGTATGCTCGGGTTGTGTTAAGACTAGAACCCATCCGGAAATTGCTTGAGTTGTCGGGAGATGCTGACAACCCAACCGCCGAGGAACTCACGGAGCTCTTCGACCGGATCCAGACCATCGCTGTTATTGGTCTGTCCCGTGATCCCAATAAGGCTGCACGTCGAGTTCCTTCCTATCTCGCTTCAAGAAACTACGATGTCATCCCGATCAATCCTTATGCAGACAGGATTCTGGGCAAGGAGACTTATAACGCCATAAGTGATGTCCCTGCATCGGTTGACCTTGTAGTCATTTTCCGGCCTTCAGCTGAAGCTGGACAATTCGTCATTGAGTCTGCGAAACGACCTGAGCGACCAGCGATCTGGCTCCAAGAGGGCATATGGGCAAAGCCAGAGATTAGAGAGGTACGGGCCCAACGAGTAACCGCTGTCCAGAACATGTGTACATACCTCGTGCATCAAGCATTAAGCAAAGGAAGCGGAGCATAGACAGAACCTTCTTCAATGAAGAGCTAGTCAACCAGAATTTCTGACAACATTTCAGTATGGCCCTTGGGTTTCACCTTTCTCCACACTTGTGATATCACACCTTCCTCGTCGATCAGAAAAGTGCTTCGCTCAATCCCCATGTAAGTGCGTCCATACATCTTCTTCTCCTTCCATACGCCATATGCTTCAGAGACTGAGTGTTCTTCATCCGCGAGAAGTGGAAAGGTTAGGCCAAATTTTTCTCGAAATTTAGCATGGGATTTCACAGAATCTGGACTTACACCCAGAACTACCGCCTTCACTCCTTCAAACCGGGGCAGTGCATCGCGAAAATCACAAGCCTGAATCGTGCAGCCCGGAGTGTCATCCTTTGGGTAGAAGTATAGAATAACTTTCTTCCCCCTAAGCTTTGAGAGCATCACGGATTCCCCCTGATCGGCTTCGAGCGTGAAATCTGGCGCTATAGTTCCACTTTCGATCATCCCTAAGTCCTCTGTGACTGGGTTATTGAGTCATATCTCAGTATAACAGAACCACTCATACTCACTCTTCGGTCAGGGATATGATGCTGCCGTCCCATCTGCAACGATCATCACCGCGAGCCTGGCACAGAGTATGACCAACTTCGGCGGATCTATGTCCAATTTGCTCAAGAATTCGTTGGCATATACCAGAAATAAGGTGGCAAGTGCTATCGCCTCCTCCGAAGAACAAGCCCTGTGCCTCAACATTCAAGGGTCCCTCTGCGAAACTAAGGATGTGTCGCCCAAATAGGTGTTTCAGATGCCGACTCAAGTAAGTGCGGGCGAACATATACTGAATAGACTCAGAGAATACATGGCCCCAACGAAAGGGAAAATGAACCTCGACCAACTCACGTCCGGTGTTTAGGAAAACCTCATCGCTATCGGATCTTCTGTTCACCAGTGTGAAAAGATCTATTATCCCTTGGTCCGTGAGATAAACCCCTTTCCGGACATCATCCCCATACGCACGGATTTGGCGATCTACTACATCGCTCAGACCAAGTCGACGTGGGATAGTCCGCGCCGGGTCCTCTTGTTCTAAAAGCTCGGTCGGTAAATCTCGATCGCGGACAACCTCTAGGAGGCGCAGTCCCACAATAGCCTTGACGCGTCGATGATTTTTAGGGTTTGTGTCGCGAATCAACTCACTAACAAGCTTATAGGTAGGATGACGGACCAATCTCACCCGAGCTGTCTCTCACTGCAACGCACCTATAACTATCCTATACGGCTAGTGCCCCAAACCTTCCGGTACCCTACCGTTTCGCAGTCCCTAGCTAGCTATACATTGTATACATGAAGCGTTACAAGGCTTTTGACCCTCCGGAATACCTGAACTGGACACCGGACCCCGACCTTATAAAGTCGCTAAAGCAATCACTCTCCGAGCATCCTGGCCGGAGTGAGATTATCAAAGATCTAAGGGAAGACGATCTACTCTTGATCTATCGTGACCTACTGCGGACACGACTCCACGATATTGGACTCAAGCGTTGGGTAAGAACCGGCATTATTTCAAAGGCTTGGCTCGGAACGGGCGAAGAGGCTGTTACGGTGGGTGCAGTCAGGGCCCTAGACACTGAGATTGACGTCGTGAGCCCGATGATTCGCAATGCTGGAGCACTCCACATGATGGGTATGTCCTTGGCGGATATGTTTCGAGGATATATAGCCACATCGGACTCTCCCAGCGGGGGTAGAGACCTACATATAGGGAATCTGGAGAACGGGATTCTCCAACCAATTAGCCATATGGGAACCAGCGTGAGCATTGTCACGGGTGCCGCCATGGCTTTCCGTAATCGAGGAGAAGCCCGCGTCGCCCTCACTTGGGTTGGCGATGGAGCCACTAAGACCGCTGCATGCCATGAAGGGATGAACTTAGCAGCCGTCCAGAACCTTCCAGCAATCTTCATTATCCAGAATAATCAGATCGCACTTGGAACCCGGTTAGACCAACATGGCGCCGGAAACCTCCATGACTGGCCAGCCATGTATGGCATTGAGCCACAAGTATGTGATGGCAACAATGTCTTAGATGTGTTTTCGGCGGTTCGTATCGCCGTGGATAAATGCCGGGCAGGTAAGGGACCCGCAGCAATCGTTGCAGATACTTTCCGAATGGGAGGACATGCAACGCATGACGAGCAGGAAGCAAGAGAGGCATTCCCGGCAGAATTGTTCAAAGAATGGGGGCAACGCGATCCGATAGGTTTATTCGAAGGCTACATGACAGGCGAAGGAACCACAGTCGCTCGCCTGGAGGCCGTCGAATTAGAAGTTATAAGAGAGATTGATCAGGCGATTGAAGATGCACTCAAATCACGAGACCTCGTTCTCGCCCCAGAGAAGGCACTTTATGATGGCTTTTCAGAGGGCGGAGTTCTTATCGGCCTAGAAAAGCGCCCGATTTAAATCCTGAGCCCCGAATGCTTAACCACCAGATTAACAGTTTCTGAACTGACAGATACAAACATGTTCGATGACCTCAGAGCCCACTTCCGCAAAGCGGTCGAAAACTTTAATGAGGAATTGAACCGCGACGAATTCCTCGAGAAGACTGACGACCTTATTGATACAATGAAGAATGAGGTCACTGAAGCGACATCTCATATCAATGCCCTTGAACTTCAGATCTCTAAAGCAAGGGATCAGGTGGCTGAGGTAGGACACGCGGCCGAAACATGCTATCGGCAAGCAGAGATGGCTCACCATATCGGGGATACTGAGACCACTACCGTGGCAAGGCAGTACGCAGAAAAACACGAAGAACATGTCCGTGTCCTCAACGACAAGATTGACGCGCTAAATGCTGAGATCCTCTTCCTAGAAGAGGAAGTTGAAGAGATGGTTGAGAAGGTTGAAAAGGCAGGAGCCACAGGGGTATCGCTTTCCATTGACTCTGTTCCCTCGAGGAAGCACGACTCAATCTCACCTAGCAAGTGAATCAGTACTCAGATAGAAACAAGATGGGGAATACTGTCAAAACTTTCAGCAATAACAGGTTGTTTCCCCGACGTCGTTGGGCCTAGCTCCCATNCTATGCTTCCGGTAGATTCGGCCGACCTAAAGAATAGCTTTCAGACTACCTCCATAGCACCACTGCCGAGGTCGACATTTCGTATGCAAAACTGGATTGGTATAGGGATTTGGATTGTCCTTGGGGCAACGATCGGTTTGGTGATGAAAGTCCTGATCAAGCGCCCGAACGAGACACCCGGACACACAATAGTTTTGATGGTCTTGGGATCGTTCGCAGCTGTTATCGGAGGTATGCTGGGGGTGGGCATCTTCCATCTCTATGAGCCACTCGCTATCAGCCCAGGTGGCATGGCGGGGGGAGCAACCTTCTCGGCAATGATGACTTTCGTCTACCGATGGGGAATCCGCGGACTCATCTAGCGAACAGCCTACATCTTCACTCTCTCCCACTATCCGTAGCGGATATGTCCGAAGTACTGACTTTTATAGAGTCGAATCTCGATCGCTTCCGAGCTGAACTCTATGAGTTCCTCAGGATACCTTCGATCAGTGCGAAAACCGAGCATGTTGAGGACACGCGGCGCTCGGCGCAGTGGCTGGCAGATCGCATGCGGGATGCGGGCCTTGAGGTCGAGATCATCGAAACCCCTGGACATCCTGTGGTGTTGGGCGAGTGGCGAGGTGCTGGCGAAGCTGCCCCAACGGTCCTGGTCTATGGTCACTACGACGTGCAACCCGCTGAACCCCTAGAAGAGTGGGTGTCACCCCCCTTCGAGCCGAACGAAAGAGACGGTCGTATTTATGCTAGAGGCTCAGCGGATGATAAGGGGCAACTCTACATGCATATTAAAGCCTTGGAGGCACTGCTCACGACAAATGGCTCTATGCCAGTGAATGTGGTAGTGCTCGCCGAAGGTGAGGAAGAGACAGGATCTCCCAACCTTGTCCCTTTTGTAGAAACGAATCTCGATAGGCTTGCCTGTGATGTGGTGCTCATTTCTGATACAAGCATGTTCTCAGAGGAGCTTCCCTCCCTAGGCTTTTCACTCCGTGGACTAGCATACTTTGAGATCCATGTCTCCGGGGCCCGGAGTGATCTGCATTCAGGAGAGTATGGGGGTGCAATCACAAACCCAGGAAACGCACTGGCGCACATCCTGGCGACTTTGCATGACAAGAAGGGCAGAGTCGCGATCGAAGGGTTTTATGATGACGTCGTCGAATGGGATAGCAAGACACGGGCACAGATCGAGTCCCTTCCTCATTCTGATGAGCAGTACCGAGAAGAACTCGGGGTAAGAAAACTCAACGGTGAAGACGGCTTCAGCACCCTCGAACGCCTCTGGATTCGACCCACATGCGATGTGAACGGCCTACTGTGTGGATACACTGGTGAGGGAGCCAAGACAGTTCTACCTAACCATGCGATGGCCAAAGTCAGTTTCCGTCTCGTGCCTAATCAAACTGATGGAAAAGTAAGGGATCTGTTCGAGAAACACGTGCAGCACGTTACTCCTGAAGGTGTCACTGTTCAGATTAATGAACTCCACGGAGGGCGACCCTGGAGGGCTTCTGTAGAAGGCCGTTACTTCGAGGCCGCGACACAGGCGCTAGAGGAAGCGTTCGGTACCGCACCCGTCCTGATGGGTAGCGGGGGCTCTATACCGATTGTGGTTGAGTTTGAGGAACGGCTGAGCGCTCCCGTGATGCTGGTGGGCTTTTCTCTGCCGGGCTGTAATCTCCACGCGCCCAACGAGTGGTTACCAGTTGAGAACTTTGAGCGTGGCATCGGGGCGCTCGCTCTCTTATACCAGAAACTAGCGAACTAAGCCCTACTGGTACTCAGCCTCGCACCATAACCGCGGCCTTGAGTAAAACCCTCGCCTTGCTAATGGTCTCTTCATACTCCCGCGAAGGATCACTATCTGCCACGATACCAGCACCTGCCTGGACATAGGCCTTCCCTCCAGTCGCCACAAGCGTGCGGATCGTGATCGCGGTATCCATGCTAAGCCCTCCATAGTTGAAATAACCGACTGCACCGGCATAGGGGCCCCGACGCACCGGCTCTAATTCATCAATGATCTCCATCGCACGGATCTTGGGGGCCCCTGATACTGTACCTGCCGGGAAACACGCCCTGAAGACATCGATAGCTCCAAGCCCTTCTCTAAGCTTGGCTTCGACTTGGCTCACGAGGTGCATGACATGCGAGTATCGCTCTACAATCATTAGATCTGATACCGTGACCGAGCCGAATTCGGCAACCCGTCCAATATCGTTGCGACCGAGATCTACAAGCATCCGGTGTTCCGCTAGCTCCTTCTCGTCTTGGCAAAGCTCTTCGGAAAGCAAGCGTTCCTCTTCAACTGAGTCGCCGCGGGGTCTCGTTCCTGCGATTGGTCGAACAATCACAACATCGTCTTCAACCCGAACAAGCACTTCCGGAGAGCTGCCAACCAGACTAATCCCGTCAAGCTCAAGGAAGTAAAGGTACGGAGATGGATTTAAGGTCCTTAAGCCTCGGTAGAGGTCAAACGGGGAGGCCTGAAGATCAATCCCAAGACGCTGGCTAAGTACAACCTGAAAAGCATCTCCTGCCCGAATGTAGTCCTGGATTGTTTCCACACCTTCTTCAAATTCAAGCTGCGTTGTTGAGCTATCGAACGGCGGATCAGTCTTGGGTTCCCTAGCCAACTGAAGAGGCGGCGGCGAGGGCTGCGACTTTAGCCTGTGAATGAGATCGTTGGTGGCTGCAACGGCATCGTCATACCCGGCCCGGAGCTCATCCTGGTCCAAACCATCCACAGGAACAGCAACAATAGCCATCGCACGACCAAGCAGGTTATCGATCGCCAGAACAACGTTGGTAAACAGAAACAGACCGTCCGGAAGTTCTAGGTCATCAGGCGCAGGGCTTGGGAGTGTCTCAATTTCTCTCACCACGTCATAACCGAAATAGCCGACTGCTCCTCCCCAAAACCGAGGAAGACCTTCTATCTCAGCTGGCACACGTTCCCTCAACCTTGTATTTAGGTCTTCGAGTGGGTCATCGGTATCAACCTTCTTCCAGCCTTGTTCGGGCGTCCACCACGAGACTTCACCACCTTGAAGTTTCCAAGCGCCCACCGGACGGGTTCCCACAAACGAGTATCGGGCCCATTGTTCGCCGCCAAGTACCGATTCTAGAAGAAACCCAAACGGAGGTTCGGCTAGTTTAGAATACGCGGTTACAGCTGTATCTACATCGAAGAGGAACTCTTGCCATACCGGCACCAGGCCGCACTTGTCGGCTAGGGCCTTAAAGTCATTGAAGGAGGGTCGAATCTGCATGAATGAAACAATGTCCTCCGAGCATCAAGGAGCGTCAACGGCACTCCTCGCCGTGGACACGGGTGGAACCTTCACAGATCTGGTACTTCTCAGAGAAGGGCAAATCCGAACACTTAAGGTGTCATCGACACCCGAAGACCCCTCACAAGCAGTGTTAGACGGGATCCTAAAGATCTTTGGGATTACTGACGTGGCTAGCGGCAAGGACGATCCATTTACCCTTCTTCACGGCTCAACAGTTGCCACGAATACTTTACTTGAACGACGCGGTGCCAAGGTGTTACTGGTGACCAACAGAGGGTTTGAGGACGTAATTGAGATTGGCAGGCAGAACCGACCTCAGCTGTACGCGTTGGTTGGACATAGGCTTCCCCCGTTGGTGATGCGTGATGATCGCGTTGGGATTAGCGGGCGAATTGGGCCCCAAGGTGAAGAGATTGAACCGCTTGACCTTGAGGAACTCGCAACCCTCGCCCTTCGGATTAAGGAACATAATGCTGAAGCTGTCGCCATCTCACTTCTGCACAGTTACGCCAACGATGCACATGAGCAAATCGTCGCAGAAGCCTTAGGTGATATTGGGTTACCGCTGTCGGTTTCCGCTGACTTGGTACCAGAATTCCGAGAGTATGAGCGTACATCCACCACCGTAGTAAACGCCTATGTGGCGCCAATCATGAGCAACTACCTCGGACGCATCTCGAAAGAAGCAGGTGCGACACGAGTGAGGATCATGGGATCGAATGGAGGTGTGCTACCAGTTGAGCGGGCAAGAAAGGAACCAGTGCACACAGTCCTTTCTGGCCCTGCTGGAGGGGTTATGGGAGCACTAACTTGGGCCGAACGCTCAGGTAGGGAGCAAATTATTTCATTTGATATGGGAGGAACGTCCACTGACGTATCCTTGTGTCCTGGGCACCCACTCAGGACTCGAGAGTTTGAGATCGCAGGGCAACCCACAGCAATACCGGTTCTGGACATCCACACCGTCGGTGCTGGTGGCGGATCGCTGGCCAGGGTCGACGCGGGCGGTGCACTCAGGGTAGGACCTCAGAGCGCCGGAGCAGAACCCGGACCGATCTGCTATGGCAGAGGGGGATCAAGGGTCACAGTAACTGATGCCCATGTTTGGCTTGGGCGTCTTCCGGCTTCTGCCTTCCTAGGTGGTAGCGAAACTCTTGACCGGGACGCAATTCGTGATCCGCTGGGGGTGCTGGCAGCAGCACTCGGTGCGTCTCTTGAAGAAACCGCCGAAGGGATCTTGGCCGTGGCAGACACAGCAATGGAGCGAGCCCTGCGGGTAATCTCGGTAGAGCGTGGCTACGATCCAGAGGATTTTACCATCGTGGCATTCGGCGGTGCCGGTGGCCTACACGTCACTGAGCTTACTGAGCGACTAGGGGCTCGAGAGGCCCTGATCCCCCCAGATCCTGGCCTCTTATCAGCCTACGGAATGCTGGCTTCGCCCGTGACCCGAGAAACCGCCCGCACTGTGCTGCAAGCCACCGATGATTCAGGGGCTGATGACTACATTGATGACGCGCTGGCAGGGCTTGCTCTTCAGGCATGGACGGAAATGGTAGAGGAGGGGTCAGACCCGGACGAACTATCCACTACACTCTGGATTGACGCTCGATATCGAGGGCAGAGCTTTGAGCTAAGGGTTCACGCTGAAGATTGGGTCGAACGCTTCCACAACTTACACGAGGAACGCTACGGGTACCGTCGAGATGGAACAGCGGTAGAGGCAGTCACTTTGCGCGCAGTAGTGACCGCACCAGCTCCACTACTTGCGGCCCATAGACTCTCGATTGCTGATGGTCCACCACCGACTCTCTCAACTAACGTGATCTATGGGGACAGAGAGATAGAGGCACTACTAGTATCTCGAAGCGACTTACGTTTAGAACACGTGTTAGAGGGTCCGCTGATCGTTCAGGAATACAGTGGGACGACCTGGGTGCCCCCTGGCTGGACCGTAAGGCCAGATCTCTGGGGATGCTTACACCTTCAAGGGGGCTGGGCTGATACGGCACGTTGTCTAAGATATAAGCAGATTATTCGAGGCACTTACCTTTGAGTTTTCATACGGTAATGGCTAATCAAACATGAACCCTGTTCAAGACACTGTTTCGCTGGGGCCAGATGAGTAGAGCAAGCAAGCAAGCACTGCACGAGAGCCCAAAGGGTGGCGCTGAGAACCTTCGTCCGCCCTATAAGGAGGCTTGGATCGCAGGAGCACTCGTGTTTGCTCTATACTGGCTCACGTTATCTCCTACAACGGCATTCTGGGATACCAGCGAGTATATCGCGACAGGCCACATACTTGGTATTCCACACCCTCCGGGGAATCCGCTCTTTGTAGTCCTCGCTAGGGCATGGTCCGTGGTTTTCACATTTTTCGGCCTATCGATAGCAACCAGTATCAATCTATTCAGTGCTTTCATGTCGGCCGCCGCTCACGCTATGTGGTTCCTGGTAGCACACCACATCCTGCGCTACTTCTCGAGTGACAAACTTTTCCGCCTTGTCGGGGCTGCGGCAGCCGTTCTTGTGAGTTCGACTTCCTTTACAGTCTGGAGCCAGTCAAACGTCAACGAGAAGGTTTACACAGTCTCACTCTTCACGATCGCCCTTCTATCGTGGCTAGCGGTCCGATGGCAAGAGAACCTGGGGAAAGGCAAGGACGACAATCTACTCATTCTGATGGTGTTCATTCTCGCCTTAAGTGTGGGAAATCACCTGATGGCGTTCCTCGTCGCCCCCGCCATCGGAATCTTCATACTCGTGGTTCATCCCCAAACTCTCCTGAACTGGCGCTTGTACTTAGCTGGTGCAGCCGTAGCGGTAGTCGGACTATCAATTCACCTATTTCTGCCCCTACGTGCTGGACTTCAGCCGGTAATCAACGAGGCGGCACCGGCATGTCCAGATATAAGCTCTGCGCTCTCAGCTGTGGTTACGTATGGCAAAACTGGCTGTGTAGCTTTAGCCGAAGCACTCAATCGCACTCAATACGAGAAGCCACCTCTACTTCCTAGGTCGGCTCCACTGGTCTCACAGGTTGCGAACTACCTTCAGTATTTCGACTGGCAGTGGGCCAGGTCTCTCGATGGTAACAACGTGCTCTTCTCTAATTGGCGCCTACCATTCACGATGCTATTCACAGGGTTAGGCGTATGGGGTGCAATCGAACACGCGAGAAGAGACCGGACGAGCTTCATTTTCTTGGCCACTCTCTTCGTGACCTTATCCGCTGGCCTAGTCTACTACCTGAACTTCAGATACGGATATTCACTTCCAGACCCAATCGCCGACCGAGGACTCCATGAAGTTCGTGAGCGTGACTATTTCTTCATAGTCAGCTTCTCAGTATGGGGGCTTTGGGCAGGCATAGGCATTGCAACTCTTTGGCGGGAGGCAGGCCGTGGGGTACGCTCGGGCCTCGCGAAGGCCAGCCCAATCCTTGGGTTGGCACTGATTCCGTTGGTCCTGAATTTCACTTGGGCGAGCCGGGCAGATGACTACTCTGCTAGGGACTGGGCCCACAACCTTATAATGAGCGTCGAACCATACGGTGTGCTTTTTACAAACGGTGACAATGACACCTTCCCGCTCTGGTATCTGCAGGAAGTAGAAGGCATCAGGAGAGACGTCACAGTCATTGTGACTTCCTACCTAAACACTGAGTGGTACACGAAACAACTCAAGAGGATAACCGCACCATGTGATCCCGACATGAGTCCGTCCGAGGACTGGTCCAGAATTATTTGTCAGCGTCCTTATACTGCCGAAAACACGTCGCAGCATACGTGACTGATCCCACGTCTATGCCCAGCAAGGTCTCCCTGGTTGTGGCTNCTGGCATCAAGGAGCCCACCAAGTCGATCATCCCACTTACCGATGAACAGATCGACCAGGTTTCACAGAATTATGTGCGCATCGAAGGAAATCGATCTGTGAGACTCGGAAACATCAATACTGTCTTGAGGGACGGTGATAGTCTGGTGCCATGGGAACAGTACGCGCTAGCGCTGATCGGGGAGGTGATCGATGAACGGCCGATCTACTTCTCGTCCAGTGGCAACGCTGCGGTATCACTGGGCTTGACTGACTACCTTGTGCGTCAGGGCCTTGCTTACCGACTGAATAATGGTCCGCTGGAGGAGGTTGAAGGTACTGAGGGTGTTATCCGCATGTTGCCCTCACCGTACGAATCAGTAATAGGTCAATGGGTAGATATGGCGAGGACACACACTTTGTTGACTGAAGTCTTCGTGCACCGATCGGGAATTCCAGATGAATGGACGCACTGGCCGGATCTCGCGACGATCGGCATCCCTAACTATTACGCCTGGGGATACTTGGCTCTAAGTCAAGCTGCACTACAGACGTCTGATGAAGAATTGATGGAGCAGTACAGTGAGCGTGCTGAAGCTTGGTTGAGGCTAGGCACGGGGTGAAGCACTAAGTCAAAAATTTTTATTCATAGATCGAATATTTCTCCTAGTTCTTCCGCCTCGGCAACCGATAGTACCTTTGCCGCCACTGCGATGTCCTGGACTGCATTTCCTACAGATTTGAAGTATGTGATTTCCTCTGCTTCTGTGCGTCCAGTAATCCGACCAAGAACGATGTCGCCAATTTCTCCAGTAATCACATCCTCTCCAAACAAGCCATCTCTAATAGGACCTACAATATCTCCGGCTTCCTCAAGTACAGCCTCCTTTTGGTCAACTATGACTCGTGCCCGCTCCACCAGGGTGGCATCGACTTCTCTCATGTCTGTAGTGAACGAGCCGATACCGGTCACGTGTGTGCCAGGCTCTACGAGCGCACCATCAAACACTGGAGTTGAACTACTGGTTGCAGCGATGATGATATCCGCCCCAGCTACAGCCTCATCTGGGTCCTCCAAACTGACAGCCTCCACTCCGCTCAGTTCACCTACCAGATCCTGTGCAGACGTAGCACTACGAGAGACAATGCGGACCTTCGTGATGTCTCTCACACACCGTACAGCCTCAAGTTGGGTCCTTGCCTGCGTACCGGCTCCAAAAAGAGATACGGTCGTGGAATCTCTCCTGGATAGAAGGTCTGCGGCGAGGCCACCAACTGCGCCTGTGCGAAGGGCGGTCAGCCAGGTCCCATCCATAAGGGCAATCGGACAGCCAGTCAGAGTGTCTAGAACCACCACCACCGCATGGATCACTGGGAGACCCGACTGTGCATTACCCTCATTCACTGAAACAATCTTCACGCCAGCGGAGTCCTGCTCTTTCAAGTGGGCGGGCATGAATAGACTGACCCCATGAGATGTCTCCAACGCTACACGAACAGGGACAGTTGCATCACCCGCTGCAAGAGCGCTAAATGCATCCCTCATCACCTCAATGGCCATTGGCATGTCAATAGTGGATCGCACGGTATCAGACGATAAAATTCGAACCCTCATGGCTTACCTAGGGAAACAGGGAATACAAAAGTGTAGGGCTCGAACCACCCCATCACTCTTCATTCTAGCCAACCTTCTACTGGATTGCTTGTGACTAAAGCTCACACTCGACCTCAAATAGGGCACCGCGTCGTTATTGTGGGTGGTGGAGTTTTTGGCTGCACTGCAGCTCTAAAGCTCCAGTCACGTGGTTGGTCTGTAAGCATAGTCAATCCTGGCACCCCCCCTCACGAAGACGCGTCTTCGACTGATGTCAGCAAGATTGTCCGCATGGATTATGGTTCGGACACCTTCTATCACGAACTTGGAGAGATCGCAATCGAAGGATGGAGATCTTGGAACCGCGACTGGCAACAGCCCCTGTATCACGAAGACGGGTTCCTCATACTCTCGCGTGGCCAAATGAAATTGGGCGGATACGAACACGAGAACCGTAAGGTATTAGAACAACGTGGCTACAATACCGAACGCCTGACTACGAATCGGATCGCCAATCGTTATCCAGCCTGGGATTTTCAGGAATATCCTGATGGCTACTATAACCCCCACGGCGGATGGGTGGAGAGCGGGAGCGTCATGGAGCATTTGGTTCAGCTCTGCAAAGCCAGCGGTGTTCAATTTTATTCCGGCCAAATGGATCAATTACGATCGAAGGGAAGTCGTATTTCAGGTGTCCTAACTAACAATGGCGATATAATCACAGGAGAAATTGTCGTGGTCGCAGCTGGCGCATGGACTCCCACATTACTACCCTGGCTTTCGGGTGTTCTCTGGTCTACCGGTCAGCCAGTGCTCCATTTCTTACCCGATAATCCCGACCTCTTTCGAGCTGAGCATTTCCCTCCATGGTCGGCTGATATCTCGAATAGCGGGTGGTATGGATTCCCTGCCCTATCGGATGGACGTGTCAAGGTGGCACACCATGGGCAAGGAATACGTATGCACCCGGAAGCGCGGGAGACAGTAGACGCAAATCATGAAGCTCGTGCCCGTAAATTCTTGAGCAGTGCGATTCCAGCGCTCTCGGATGCCCCCATCGCATACCGGAGAATCTGTATGTATTGCGATACTTTCGATGGCAACTTTTTGATCGGGCACGACCCNGACCGGGAAGGCCTTGTCGTAGCAGCTGGAGGTAGTGGGCANGCCTTCAAGTTCGCGCCCGTACTTGGAGAGATCGTGGCTGACGCTGTGGAGCACCAGCATAATAAGTGGGGCTCCCGGTTCGCCTGGCGAGAAGCAAGGGCTTTTGGAAATGAGGAAGCTCGCTATACAGGCCAATAACGACTCCCGCTAATCGCTAACTTGCTGACCATACTCCCTTGAGCCCATCCTACAGCATGCAAACAATTTCCACTCCCAACGCCCCGGCTCCTGCGGGACACTACTCTCAGGCGATAGTTCATCAAGGCATTGTATACGTTGCCGGTCAGTTGCCTTTCGACCCAAAGGATCCTGAGGCACTGCCCGATAATCCTGGAGACCAAACACGCAACGTACTTGAGAACGTTCGTGTAATACTCGAAGCAGCCAACAGTAGTTTGAGTAAGACTCTTCAGATGACGATCTATGTCACTGATATAGATCACTGGCCAGCAGTAAATGCAGCATATGCTGAGGTCATGGGCGCACACCGGCCAGCGCGCGCTGTGGTGCCTGTAGGAAACCTAAGGCCCGGTTGTATTCTTGAGGTTCAAGCGATCGCCGCGCAGGAAATGCCCGAGGATACCGGGATCTAGAATCCATATGCAAGCATTGATCGACACTGCTCGCTGNGCACTATGGAAGGCTCAAATAGAGAGAGTCGTCTATAAACCTACTCATCCTATTGGGCTCACGATCAATTAGTGTTTCAGGATAGCCGAAGATCGTAACATGAACCTGCCTGGACCTGCTGGAGTTGGACGGAGCGCAGGACCAGCAGTCGAACCTTCCTCTCGAATTTCCATGATGCAATCAAATAGTTCAGGGCGTGCCCCAACCGTTGCACCTCGACTGACTAGTATAATCCTAGGAACCTCACTCACGAGCTCTTTCATGAGCACCAGGCTACGGATACCGACCTCAGGGTCTAGTCGATCGAATGGCTCTTCTAGCAAGAGCGAGCCCAGGCCCTGCCCGCCCGCAGCTATAAGAGATGCAGCAGCTAGCCGTATCGCTAGCTTGGCAGCAGAGAGATCCTCCTCTGATATCGAACGCAAGGTCTCATAATCCCCTTCAAGGCGGACCCCTCCCCCTCGTAGAGTGATCGCCAGAATTCGGCCACCTGTGAGCCTGCAGACGAAACGGGAAGCTCTATCCAGAAGTACGTCCCTAGCTCGAGCCTCACGAGCAGCTCGCACACGTAAGAGGGCTAACATGACCTGACCCCGATGGTCATCTCCTGCGACTTCCTTCTCTATTGGAGAGCCTCCTGCTCGCAGGCCGCTAACCCTAACTTGTAAGAGTTCGACACGTTCGGATTGAGCCTCCAGAGCTACATGTAGCTTCAATGTTTTTTCTTCACGCTCTTGGAGATTCGGCGGTTTGAGCTCCAATTGTTCCCGCCTGCTCCGCCACCAACTCCCGTCTTGGATGACTGATTCCCACTCATCATTTAGCTCGCGCAAGACCTCATCATAATGACCCTCCAGTACACGACCGCAGAGTGGACAAGGGGCGTCAGGCCCAGTCGCCTCCATTTGGCGTAAGCGTGATCGAAGCTGCCGGGCTCGATCACGGTAGGCATTGAGGGTTGTCTCAGCATCCTGCCTCTCGCTGAGCCAATCCATCATCGAAGCCTCCAGGGCCACATCAGCCTCAACCACCTCTGCTCTAAGTGACCGGAGCTCTTGTTCCGCTGATTGGGCTTCCGTAGCAATGGCCTCAAGATCTGTGGAAGTCGATCCTGGAATATTGCTCTCTAGTGCGGACGTACCAAATCTCAAACCTGTCCCAGCTTTGTCACCTGGTTCTAGTCTCTCTAAGGCAGCATCGACCACAGCTAGCCCGCGGGTAAATGCTATCGCTAGCGAAGCAATCGACAACATCTCCTCTAAAGTCCCTGCATCGGTGCAAGCCCAAAAATGCAGCAGAGGCTTATTGTTAGAGCCTTCTCCGATCTGGATCAAGAGTTCCTTGACTGATTTACGTGACCGCCCGTCACCACCGATCACTGCTGTCAAACCAGCTGGTATGGAAGCGCTCACTCGGCCAACTCCAGGGATATCGCCATCAAGTGCATCCAGGCCTCCAACCGAATGAACCCCTGAAGCATCAGCGGTATCAGAATCCAGTAACTCCTCAAGGACTGCCTGGGTCGCATCGTCTAGAAGACCGTCCCGTTCAAGTTCTTTTTCCAGTACAACACGAAGGAGTGAGGGCGCATCTTCCAATAACCAGTCTGTTGGGAAAGGGCGCGGCTCTTTTCCAGCCTCGATGGCCAGGTGTAGTGCGGAAGTCCGCAGACCCGATAGCTCTCCGCCCTGTAAGGCCAGGAGATCCTGTGGGAAAGCGCCCTCAAGCCTCAGGCGCGCAATCTTACCCTTGATACCTCCGGGGATCTCCTGGACAACCTCACGGACTCGGTGACGCAGTTGATCGTGATCCCCACCAACGACCTTAATGGGAGCCAGCGCAGCCACTGGACGCGATGGAATAGCGTGGAATTGATGTTCTCCGCTCTCCAGGTTCACCATTAAGAATCCTTTTTCCCCTCCGGCGTCTGCCCAGGGATCAAGTGCCACACGCTCTAGGGATCCTGCCCAGAGAACATTCGAGCATACTTGTTCTGTCCGGTGTTGACCGCCGAGAGCTATATAGCTCCAGTCCTCGGGAACAACTGGTACCGCTGCCTGTTCGGACTGTTCAAGAGTTCCATGTAGTACCAAAAGATTCCAGCGCATTCGAGGGTCAGACTCAGGGAAGGCCGGAGGGTGGCGGACAGTAGCACGGTATGGAACGAGGCAAGCATGAAGCTGAAGACGCTCCATGATAATGGAGCGCGTCAAATCGGTAGCTGCCTCGACGTTCGGAAAACTATCCAGTACAGCGAGGGCCCCAGGATCGCCAAGCTGCCTGGGGGTATCCCTGGGACCAGCAACCATGAATACTGGTGTCTCGGGAAGTGAAGAGCGAAGCAGTTCGAGACCTCGCGCAAGCACCACCACTGCACTTGCAGGAGGATCCGGACGATCAAAGACATCACCCGAAACCACCACGATGTCAGGATTTAGTCGAATTATATCCTGAAGTGCACGCTCAAATGCCACAGAGACATCTCGTTCGCGTATATCCACACCGCGATCGATTCGCCCGTATGCCCGGAAGCCCAGGTGTAGATCCGAAAGATGTGCAAGAATCACTCGGAGGTCAGGCCTTCTTTCTGGATCCACGAAGGAACTAGATAGGATGGAGCATGAAACTTGACTACTGGTTCGCTTAGCCTGAAGTCCGTCAAGCAAGAACGGAAGCCGCCTCCAGTTGGAGACCGGGACAGCACCTTCCTAAAGGGCCCTGCATACTTTAGGTCCATGGCATCCTTAGGGATGATACTTCAGGCACCTCCGCACGAGGTTATACCAACCACCCCGAGTGAGCAGGGCACCACGCATCAGGTTGCTTCGAAAGGAGGCATTGATAGCTTTGGGGCCCTAAATCATACCTGACCCCATCGACCGCATGCAAAGGGAACACCTAGCGATCGCGGTGATCTTAACCCTGGCAACAGGCTGCGACAACGTCGCCTGGGAAGGGCTAGAACTCCGCCTTAACCCTCCTACCTCTTCTTCCGCAATATCTTCGGAGCAATCAGTTATTACCCCGGATCTGGCCGACGAAGAGCAATCCCTCGAAATCCCCAAGAGACCAATTCTACTTAGTGGGAAACGGACCGGGTCTACGGCTAAACTAACCGCAGTCGGAGAGGTAAATGGTAATAGTCTCACAGCAATCTCGAACCAGGGCTTAGGATCTGAGATCAGCCTAGGGCTTATAACTCAAGGCTCAGAATGGGTACTGTTCTCTGAGGGGGTTAGGATCGGAAGGATGATAGCTCAAGAAGTGTCAATCGATGACAGCTTCTGTACCCTAAGGCCTACCATTTCGGGTATTGTGGAACTCGTGTCAGAAGCGAGTGATGTAGAACAGTTAATTGCCTTGCCAATTGATGTTGCAGGTTCTCGCTCTTTTCAGCCATATACGGCATACCGTCATAACTACAATCAACGTGTAGCCTCGCTCGCACTGGCATCTGAAGTGATCCCAAGCCTCGGCGCTGAATGGCCTCCCTCAATCCTGGATTCACGAACGGACATTCATGCTTTCCAACTTCCAGGTGAACCGAGACAAGCGATTGCAGCGACCTTCCTACATCAGGATCGAATGATCACATCACCACCTGAACCTGGAGCCTACTCTCTATTTGTAATGGGAGACGCCACTTCTGGGACTTATGAAATAAGCTATATGTGGTACCGGCTTGCTGAGTCTCAGGGAAAAGGGGTGCCGCGTTACCTGGATCATATCGACTGGAATGGTGACGGATCCGAAGAAATCCTGCTGGAAATGTTTGGTTCTGAGGATCGCTGGTTCGCGGGCCTTGCTAAGCAGGACGGCAGATGGATTCGCTCATTTGAAGACTCTTGCAACTCCGCGACTAAAGAAAAATGATACGGATCAGAACAGTACAGAAACATATCCGTGAACTCATTTTCTGCATCATCGTTCTGGCAACAGCGTGCCAGCCAACTTCAGTGGAAAAAAATAGAGGCACTGCCAGTAACATTATTCTGGTGGATGCAACTGGACTGGAAGTTACTCTTGAGGAACCAGCGCGGAGAATCATTTCACTCGTACCATCAGCGACCCAGACGTTGAGGGCACTCGGGGCCATTCATACGGTTGTTGGGCGGACTGATTTTGACCTAGAAAACTGGGTTCTCGATATCCCGTCTGTGGGTGGAGGGCTGGAGCCAAACTTCGAAGATATCATCGCTCTCGAACCAGACTTAGTTGTGCGTTTTGCTGGTGACCAAGATCCTCAAACCAAATCTCGCCTGGATGAGCTTNAGATCCCCCAAATAGCCGTGCGTCCGGATCGTTTAACTGACTTATACTCAAGCATAANACTTCTCGGAAAAGCAACAGGTACCGAGCCTGCAGCTGATTCCATAATCTCGAACATCAAGAATGACCTCGCTGATCTTCAGAGATGGACTTCTGGGAAGCCAAAAATCCATACGGTGTACATTCTCGGAGGCTCACCACCTTGGGTTGCAGGTCCTGATACCTATATCGATGAGATACTAGTGCTAGCTGGCGGTAGAAATGTCTTCTCNGACTTGGGATTCTTGTATGGCTCAGTAAGCCCCGAGCAATTTCGCGTCCGAAAGATCGATGTAGTTCTAATTTCGGACAGGTCCCAGTTCAATCCCAGGCTGACCCCTGGGGCTCGTATAGAGGAGATCGGAAATACCCTGGATTTCCCTGGACCGAACATAGCAGAGGCCGCAAGACATGTAGCCACAATCTTGCATNGTGATCTACTGCGATGAGCAAAACAAAACTCGGGTCTCTATTGGTTCTAGCCCTCATTGGGATCGGGCTATTAAGTGTNTTTTTTGGTTCTGTTCCACTTCTAATTTCCGAAGTCTGGGCTGCTCTCACTGGAAATGGGCAAGAAGCACATCGGGACATTGTGGTCAACCTTCGGCTGCCCCGTATCCTCTTAGCGGGATTTGTCGGGGGAGGACTGGGTGTAGCAGGCGCAACTTTTCAGGCTCTGTTACGAAATCCTCTGGCGGAACCATATATACTCGGTGTCTCTGGAGGCGCATCATTTGGTGCAGTACTGATACTCAGCATGGGTCTTGCTGCAACCAGTTCGTGGACGCTCCCTCTCGCAGCATTTGCAGGTGCACTCCTAGCGATCTTTCTCGTATTTCGTGTAGCCATCTCATCTGGTGGAGCGATGGATGTTCGGGTCCTTCTGCTTTCAGGTGTAGTCATAGCTGCTTTTTTCTCAGCTTGTATCGCTTTCATTCTCTCGATTTCTCCTGCTCGTACAGTACAGAGTGCTATTCTATGGACTATGGGCAGCCTAGCAGGAGCTGACTGGGATAGGGTCGTCATCGCAGGAGTTTATACAATGCCCGCAACAGTTATGCTCATATCTCTAGCTCGGTCACTGAACCTGATGGCGATTGGAGAAGAAACAGCGTACTACCTGGGTGCTAATGTGGAGGGCGTGAAAAGAATTTCTCTGGTCGTCGCAGCNTTGATCACAGCAGCGAGCGTCTCCGTGGCCGGAGTAATCGGATTTGTTGGACTCGTTGTGCCCCACACTTTGAGAATCTTGGTGGGATCGGACCACCGTGGGCTCCTACCGCTTTCATTCCTCGGCGGTGCCNCTTTTCTAATAGGAGCAGATNTTNTTGCTCGGTTGGTTCTTTCACCTATTGAAATCCCGATCGGTGTGATCACAGCGTTTATTGGGGTGCCGTTTTTCCTTGTCCTTTTGAGGCAGAGTGCGGCAACCAAATGAAATTTGAAACCACGGATCTTGTGATCAAGTACCCGGGACAAGGCCGCCCTGCTCTTAATGGCGTAACCATGTCTGCTCCTTCCGGAAGCTTTTACGCAGTCCTAGGACCTAATGGCTCTGGGAAATCCACTCTTATGAAGGGGCTCCTAGGAATTGTAAGAGCGGATCAAGGAAGAGCCTTGATCGCCGAACGCAATATCAGCAAGTGGGATCGCAAGGCGCTCGCTCGCGTTATCGGTGTAGTATCACAATCAGAGACCGTGTCATTCCCGATAACTGTGCGAGAGATGGTCGGCATGGGTCGATATCCGCACCTTGGCCCTCTTGAGGGAGAAGGCAGCAAGGACCGAGCCGCTGTCCATGAGGCACTGGGAGTTTGCGACGTGGCGCATCTTGTTAATCGAGATCTATCAACCCTTTCGGGTGGAGAGTTACAGCGCGTCAAGATCGCTCGCGCTCTGGCTCAAGAACCTATGGCCCTTATACTCGACGAGCCGACAAGCAGTCTCGATATCAAGCATGAAATGGAGATTCTGGAGCTGCTGAAACAATCTGTAGGCTCTGGACTTACTGTTATCCTTATAACACATGGGCTGGATTTGGCAGCCCGCTTTTCGGATCGAATGCTGCTCTTGTCCGAGGGGCAAGTCGCAGTAGAAGGGACACCGGATGAGGTTGTGAACGAGGAAGCACTGGCTGAAGTATACGGTTGGCCAGTTAAGGTTGAATGGGAACCAANCACCGGCTCTCCAAGGGTGACGCCTCTCCGCTCTTGATCAAGTATCTCGACAACGAAAGGAATAAGTTTACGTATCCTTGTTAGTCACCCATAGGAGCTAAGGTCTGCTGCCTCTGAGTGCGCCTTGAGATAGCTCCTGAAGCGGGTTGTGGGGATTACTCCTTTTTCGACAGCTGCTTGTACTCCACAGTCCGGCTCAGAAACATGTGAGCACCCCCTAAACCTGCATAGCGCAAGATGTTCTCTGAATTCAGGGAAACAATGACCAAGCTCGGACGGCGGTATTCCCGCAAATGCTATATCGCCAAAACCAGGAGTATCAGCGACAAAACCCCCACAACTAAGGGATATGATACGCGCATTGACAGTCGTGTGCCGACCGGTCCCGCCTTTGCGTGACAGCTCTCCAGTCCGCAACTCCAGTTTAGGATCGATAGCGTTTAGCAGGGATGATTTTCCCACACCCGAGGGACCGATCAGCGTTGAAATGCCTGAACACAGTTCTTCCTCTAGCCGGCCCACTCCCACTCCAGCTATAGCACTCACAGGTAAAACGAGGTACCCGATACTTTGGTACAGATTCTTGAGCGGCTCAGCAACCTCTCTCGCACCCGGCAAATCTATCTTATTAATCACCAAAGTTGGCTTAATCCGGCTCGACTCACCTAGTAGCAAAAGGCGATCTACCAGTTCTGGGTTGGCCTGAGGATCCTTGGCAGCAACTACCATGAACGCTCGGTCGAGGTTCGCAGCTAGAACCCTATGCACCCGCTTACCTCGGCTCCGCTTAACAAGTTCACTCGTACGCTGTTCGACTCTCTCTATGGCCCAGCCGTCATCTAACTGTTCCAGAGAAACCCTGTCACCTATGACAATCCTATCTTTCTTCGCTCCACCTAACTTCAGTCTACCACGCAGTGATGCTTCCACCACAACACCATCCCCTAGTCGAACTCGGTAAGAACCCCCACCGGTTTGATCTACCACCCCGATCATTGATGAAGTTCTGGAACGTAAGAAGCCGGAGAGGAGAATCTTTCTAGGGGAACAGCAGAAAACATATCCGACCGGGGTATCACCGGCCTATAGATCAAGCCGCGAAAGACTCCAGTGCGTCGCCCTTCCCACCTTCACGTAAACGACGCAGCGCTCGGTCTCTAAGTTGACGAATCCGTTCCCGTGTAACGCCTAGCATATTGCCAATTTCCTCTAGCGTATGCTCCCGCTCACCCTCTAGACCGAAATAGAGCCGCAGAACTTTTGCATCACGTATCTCGAGAAGAGAAAGCGCATCAGCAATTGTTTCCGTTAAAAGACGGCTCTCAACTTCGAGTTCTGGCTCCGCAGCTTCTTCGGTTACGAAGCGCTCGACCAGTTGTGAATCTTCTGAGTCACCAATCGGGGCATCGAGTCGAATTTCGGCAGAATTCAGAGTCTGCAAAGATTCCACCAATTCCGGAGTAAGATACGTAGCTTCAGCAAGTTCTTCTGTCGAAGGCTCACGACCCTTCTCTTGCTTCAGCCGCTCTTTTTCCCTAAAAATCCGCGCAAGATCACTTGCTCGATTCAAGGGAACACGCACAGCACGCCCGTGGTTCGCCAGTGATGCCAAGATTGCCTGGCGAATCCACCAAACCGCATAGCTGATGAATTTCACACCCTGCTCCGGATCGAACTTACGTGCAGCGGTAACTAGTCCGACATTTCCTTCCTGAATCAGGTCCGTGAGTGACACACCGCGATTCTGGTACTTCTTGGCAACGCTAATTACGAAGCGAAGATTCGCACGCGCCAATTGCTGAATCGCATCCTGGTCACCTTTCTGAGCAAGTGCACCCAACTCCTTTTCCTTCTCAGGAGTGATTAGCTCATGACGACTGACATCTCGAAGGTATTGGTCGAGGGCACTCTGCTCCTCTACGCTGGCATCGAAGCCAGCAAGGAGATTGCCCTTCCCGCGTCGCTTACTCCGTTTCCTCGGAGTCGCAGTGGCCATCGTCTTATTATCTCTTGATGNAGCCCGGTCANGTGACTAAGCCGGCTCGGTTATCGTTGAGGNCTAGAAAGGCGTGAAATGCAAAGCAGTTTATGATGCTCTAATTACTATGTGATGTCAAGGAGTTTTCTGTTTCAAAAAGGTCGCTATCAGGAACCCCATACCAGCTTAGACTGTTCCAGTCGGTCGAGTAATTCTTGCGATAATATCGTCTGCCAGAATGGAGCGTTGTTCGAAAGTAAAAACCCTAAGGACTCGTGCTGTCGTATACAGATTATCTGCCAACCGCGGCAAATCTAGGAGTCCTGGCAATCCTTCTACGCCTAAGCGCTGGATTTGTCCATCACGCCGTTCAACAAGCACATTTAGCTGGAACATGGCTTTCTTAGCTGGAAAATCGATAACTACCTCTCCAGGTTCCAAGTCAAGATCAAGAGCTAGGTCGTCTTCAATCGCACGCTTACGTGGTGAGCCACTAATTACCCAATCTTCTACTTGTCTACCTGTAAGGTCGGCTGCGGTCAGTTCTAATGCTCTTTTGGGGAGCCGGCGTTGGCGAAGTGCCGGCAACCACCGAGTACCAATACGCCCTGCGGCTTCACCGTCAGCTTCATGTGCTCGGCGGCCAATCTCATACAAGAGTTCTTCGTCAGTTGGGCCAACAAGTTCATGAGAAACAAGGAGCCCGCTATCTACGGCTTCTTCAACAATCCGCTTGTAGAGAACGGTCGCGGCCCGTACGGCATGATGCCAGTAGACGTTTCGAAACATCTGGTACTTCGCAAATAAAAGAGATTCCAGAGCGGCCACTGCTTTCTCTTGAACTCCCACCTCATACTCACCAGAATCCGGGTCACGTAATAAGGCAAGCCCCTGTAACAACCGCGAAACGTCGACTTCACCGTAAGGCACACCGGAAAAATGAGCATCCCTGCGGAGATATTCCATCTTATCCAAATCAAGGGCTCCACTTACCAAACCCCGCAAAGGAATTTGACTCTGACCAGAGATCAACTCCAAAAGAAGCTCTGGAGCAGTGGATCCAAGAGGGACGAGGGCATCGCGTANGGAGGNGGACGCTAAGAACTGTTCACTAACTTCCTCGTGATGGGTCGGCACATACTCCGCTTCTAGTTCCTCTAGTGCATGCGAAAACGGATAGTGGCCAATGTCGTGAAGTAGCGCCGCATAAGGAATAAGATGTTCACCCTGCAATACTTCCGGTGGAATTCTTCGATTCTCGCGAATCCTACCTAGTGCGACAGTCGCGAGGTGATAAACACCCAGGGCATGGTCAAACCGCGTGTGTGTCGCACCAGGATATACCAGATGAGTGAAGCCTAATTGCCGGATGTACCGCAGGCGCTGGAACTCCTCAGTATCAACGATCTGGGCCGCTATAGGGTCAAGTCTGATCGTATTCCACAGAGGATCCCTAATTATTTTTCCGGCAAGCTTATCACTCATTCGGCAAAGATGTTCGGCGAGTAGACACTTATCTTCAAACCTCGTGCACTGTCCTGCCACCAAGCACAGTCCGGATAACCTGAATTTCCTTGATCAGATCTGGATCTACATCATGAGGGTCTCCCGCAAGCATCACGAAGTCACCCAACTTGCCAGCGGTAATCGTACCCTTCTCGTTCTCCTCAAACGATGCGTACGCCCCATTCACCGTACAGACTCTCAGGGCTTCGTCGACGGTGATCCTCTGGCTGGGGCCCCAGACTCTGCCAGCAAAATCTTTGCGGGTCACCATACTCTGTATCGCCATCAGTGGTTCATAGGGTCCCGGGGAATGGTCGGAAGCAGGAGCAACCGGGATTCCAGACTCGATAAAAGACTTGTGAGCGAACATCCACTCCATTTTCTCTTCACCGTATTCAATCCACTTTTCGCCATGATAGTGAGCATAGGTGTAGAACGGTGCGGGGATATAGCCACCGTTGGCTATGCGCTGGAGAAGTGTTGGATTCACTAAGGAGCAGTGCTCGAGTCGGTGGCGCGTATCCGGACGAGGATACTCTCGTTGCATACGCTCGTAGGCATTGAGCACCATGTCGATTGTGACATCACCGTTGGCATGGATAGCGATCTGCCATCCGGACCGGTGAGCCTCTTCGACAACCTCGTGAACCTCTTCTTGCGTCATCGTCAGGATACCAAAATCGTCTGGGCGACCCTCATATGGCGTGCTCATCGCCATAGTGCGCTCCGAGGCCGAACCGTCAGCGGAGAATTTCACTGGGCCAATACGAATCCACTCGTCGCCAACCCCAGTGCGAATCCCAGCTGATCGAAGTGCTGGGAAAGTCCCACCTCTAGCCATCAAATTCATGCGTAAGGAGAGGGTGCCCTCATCTCTGGCGTCCTGGTAGGCGACGAACGCCGTTGATCCCGTACCCGCCTGATGAACTGACGTGAGTCCCGTAGCATTCATCTCTTTGCAGATCACAGAGACTCCAGCTGCACGTTCTTCACGTGTCGANCCTGACGGCACATCGAAGGCACCACGCGCNCTCTCAGCAACCTTCCCTGTGAGTTCNCCATCCTCACGATAAAAGTGACCTCCAAACGGGTCTGGGGTGCTGACGGTGATACCTGCNACCTCAAACGCCTTTGAGTTGTATACACCTGTGTGGCCACCACGATGTCCAACTACGATCGGGTGTTCCCTGCTTACCGCATCAAGATCTACACGGTTCAACGGACGCCCCTCTTCCTGTTTTGTATCATCGTACATGTAACCAACAATCCATTCACCAGGCGGAGTGCTGGCTGCCCGCTCACTCAGAGCATCCTGGATACGAGCAACACTTCCAAGGTTAGTGTTCACATTCTTGAGTGCGTTCAGGCCCGCGCTAGAAGGATGAGAATGTGCGTCTATAAACCCTGGTAAAACCGTCATTCCAGAAGCATCAATCACCTCGGTATTCGCAGACTGGAGGTTTTGGATGTCTTCATTGGAACCAACTGCCATGAAACGTCCAGCCTTTAGAGCAAAAGCTTCCGCGACTGGTTGATCAGCCTCCTGAGTAAGCACCTTGCCCCCGATGACGATAAGGTCAGCTCTCACATTTCCTGGATCCGCTATCGGTGCACACCCGCTGGCCAGACCCGCAGCAGCAACCGTGCTGAGTCCCAAAAAATCCTTTCTACTGACATCGGCCATCTTATGCCTCCTGCGAGTGATTCTCATCCATTTTTCTTGATCCAATCAGTTTGTATCGAACCATCTGTGCTCGAGCCATAAAATGAGTAAGCACACAGAACGACTGTGGTGTTTGATCCGGGCATAAAACATTCCATCCAAGACTCAAAAGACCGGCCCCACAGCCCTACGAACTGAGTCAACTTCGTCAGCTATATCCTCGTCAACGTCGGTCATCAAGCTCACCGAAATCGTACAGAAAAATCCCGCTATAAAGCCCGGAATCATCTCGTAGAGGTCATAGAATTTTTCTTTAAACCAGATCGTCCATACGACGGTCACCACGAATCCGCCAATCATCCCTGCTATAGCTCCAAGCTTGGTAGTTCTTTTCCAGAAAAGTGAACAGAGAACTACCGGTGTGAAGGCACATGCGATGCCCGACCAAGCGAATAGTACGAAGTAGAAGATGGATGCCGGTTCAGTCAGTGCCACCACGAGCCCCACCACTCCGATCACAACCGTTACCCCTCGCGCTAAATTTGATAATGTGCGCTCCGAAGCTCGGATCCCCATCGCTTTCTGAACGATATCCCGAACTATTGCAGATGATGCGAGGAGGAGGAGTGANTCGACTGTCGACATGATCGCAGCAAGCACGACTACAAGAAAGATTCCCGTGAAGAAAGCCGGGAAGAGGGCTGCNCTCATCTCCGGCAGAATNGTCTCTGGATCTACTAAGCCGGGAAATAGCGTCCGGCCTGACATTCCTCCAAGGACCGCTCCAACATCAAAGCCAATGACGCAGAGCACTGCCCAGAAGCCTCCATCAATAATCTGCTTCTGATCGCGCGCTGCCATGAATCTCGTCAGGAGTTGTGGAGAGCCAAGGAAGGCAAACCCAATCGCGACAAATCCGAATGCNCTGGCTATACCGGCTGCCCCGAGACCAAACTGGCCCATCGGTCGAAGTAACGCGGGATCTGCGGCNGCCAACCCTGTAATCATCTCACTCCAACCACCAGCAGCTGCAATGCCAACGATAGGAAGAGCGATCAGGCACCCAAGCATCAGGATACCCTGTAAGCAGTCGGAATAAGCTACCGCCTTGAATCCACCAACCGTCGTGTAGAATAGGACGATGATAAGGCCAATCCAAACACCTGCTGTGTAGCCAGTACCAAGGAAAGAATCAAAAGCCTTACCAGATCCCGTTAGTTGCGCGGCGGTATACGCCATTACCATGCTCAGGATAATGATTGCCGAAATCCAACGGAAAACATGCTTCGTGTCCCGAAACCGGTCAGTGAGATAATCGGGAACTGTGATTGAGTCGAAACGATCCGTGTATTCCTTGAATGGGCGAGCAACCCAGACCCAGGCCGATGCGATACCCAACACTTCCCCGAGAATAACCCAAAAAGCGTGGACACCAATCGCATAACCCATACCCGTTAGNCCCAGCAGAAGCCANGCGCTTTCCCCGGTAGCATTGGAGCTAAAGGCGATCACCCAAGCGGGCAGACGCTTACCCGCAACGTAGTATCCTTTGAGGTCTTGAGATTCCTTACTACCCCATAAGGCGATCCCAAGCAGGATAAAAGCGTAACCAACGAGAACAGAGATAACCGTGATGGAGGTCATCCAGTACCGATCTCATCTTGGCTCGGTACTCGGTGCTTCGATGTGATGCGGCGCTTCTGGGCTCTATAGAATGCAACTTCGAGTCCGAGGCCCAAGCCCACAGCACAAAAAAGAAGGACCCACGCATCAATAGGTAGGCCCGATATCATGACCCCACCTTATCGCAAGCCCTCCCCAATTTCTCGATACCTTCAGCAATTTCGTCAGCGGTGATCAACAGTGATGGGCCGATCCTAATGACCGTACCGTTAAGCCCACCCTGGCCGACTAGTAGACCCTCATCTCTGGTTGCGGCCAGCAGCGCTGCCGTGCGTTCCGTATCCGGCTCTTTCGTCTCCGGATCCTTCACGATCTCCATGGCTTGCATCAAGCCCATACCTCGGACATCACCAACCCATGGATGTCGTTCTTGGATGTCAATCATCCCTGCACGCAACTCCTCACCTCGGGCAAAAGCATTTGCTGGAGCTGATTCCTCTTGAAGCACGTCCTGTGTAGCACAGAGAGCCGCCATGGATACGGGGGTGCCTCCAAATGTTGAAAGCGTCTTGCCCTTCCAGGCGTGTGCGATCTCATCAGTCGTTATCGTAGCACCTACAGGGGCTCCATTTGCGATGCCCTTTGCCATAACCATGATATCCGGCTCGACACCCCAGTGCTCTATACCGAACCAGTGCTTTCCAGTCCTACCGAAGCCTGCCTGGACTTCGTCGATGATCAGGAGGCCACCATAATGATGAATCACCTCGGCAGCCTTCTGAAAATAGCCCGCAGGTGGAACAACGTAGCCT
>JGI26060J43896_10000071_pt1 | contig 32327 bp, 32 predicted proteins | sample MarorgKNORR_S2LV_6_FD_43896 | JGI IMG/M metagenome (IMG submission 43896) | reverse complement strand
GCTGGAGCTTTTGCCGGTGGTTTTGGAGGTGCTGGAGCTTTTGCCGGGGGTTTTGGTGGCGCTGGAGGTTTCGGTGGCGCTGAGGGTTTAGGAGGTGATGGGGGTTTTGGTGGAGGCCTTTGTGGAGGCTTTGGTGGTGGTGGAGGAACCTTATCTGCCATGGCTATCTTCTCTTGGCAAAGCGGGTGACTCTTTCAAAGAATCGGGGCTGTAGTATCCTTTTGGAGAAACTATGCTGGGTATGTAAGTAACGATTCACAAGATAATGGGGACAATTTTTCTCTTGCGCCCAATCCTACAAGCTCAATTAAAAATAGACTTCCGATAACTTCTGCTCCCTGTTGCTGACATAGTTTCGTACATGCTTCGACCGTCCCCCCCGTTGCAAGTAGATCGTCAATTATGATGATTTTTGACCCTTTTTTAATTGCATCATCATGCATCTCTAATGTATTGGAGCCATACTCTAATGAATATTCGATTTTAATTGTTGAAGAAGGTAATTTTCCAGGTTTTCGAACTGGAATAAATCCCACACCTAGTTTTGCAGCCAACAATGGCCCAAAAATAAACCCACGAGCTTCTGGACCAACTATTGCGTCAGGCTTCCAATCGTTATGTTCGCAAATTAAGATGAACATTTCAGTGACCTTATTGAGATGTTCTCCTGAATTAAGTAGAGGAGTGATGTCTCTAAACATTATTCCATCTATGGGAAAGTCTGGGATTGTACGAATTTGTTGTTTGAGGTACTCTGTTGATTTTTTATCAAATATCGACATATGATGCACCTTGGTGAGAGGGATCTCCCGGGCCAAAAGGCCCGAGAGCTCCTTTTACGTCATTTTCTTAACTGTTTAACCCGATTGTCTCGAATAACCAATCAAAGGTAGATTGGTCACCAGGACCGAGGTAGAACATTATCATGAGTATAGCTAGAGTTCCAAGAATCTTGTTGATTTCATCGAACTTGCCCATTCCTGCTTTAATTGCAACGTATGAGATTACACCCCATGCGATACCATCTGCGATAGAATATGTGAATGGCATCAGGACCATTGTTAGGAAGGCCGGCAGAGCTACTTCTGCGTTATTCCAGTCAATATCTGCTGCTTGTCTCATCATCATAGCACCGATAATTACCAAAGCACATGCTGCTGCGAATGTTGGAATTGCTTGGAATATATTCGAGAAGAATAATCCTGATAGCATTAAGACACCGACTGTAACTGCTACTAATCCAGTTTTGCCACCTTCTTCTACACCAGCTACTGACTCAATGTAAGTTGTTGTTGTGCTAGTACCTGTTAGTGCTCCAACAATTGTTGCTGCTGCATCTGACATGAATGCCTCATCAGAGTTCATTAATTCATCGTTTTCATCAACATAGCCTGCTTGACGACCTACTGAATAAAGAGTTCCTGCAGTATCAAAGATATCTACGAAGAAGAAAGTTATCATAACTAATAAGAACGCGCCCATTGTAGTTCCGCCGTCTGCTCCAACATCTCCTAGTGCACTTAATGCTGCACCCATTGTCTCTTCTGGTAATCCTACAAAGCCAAAGTCAGTTGATGGCCATGTTGCCTGGCTGTTTGCCCAACCAGCTCCTCCTGCTGCGAAATCGTTGTATGGGTCGTATGCATCAGTTAACCATCCCCAGATAGATGCTCCCATAATACCAATGATAATTGCGCCAGGCACTTTTCTTGCCATCATTACAGCAATTGCAATCACTGCAATCATTGATATGAATGCACCGTGATCATAAGTGAATGCCTCTGTTTGTGCAAGATTAACTAATGTTGCTCCATCATCTTGGATCCAACCCATTTCCCTTAGACCAATGATTGCAAGGAACATTCCAATACCTGCTCCGGTAGCAATTTTTAGATCTGTAGGAATTGCATTAATCATTGCAGTTCTCCAGCCTATTTGTGGAAGAGATATTATCATGAAGAGAATACCTTCTACCAATACTGCAGCTAATGCTACATCCCAGGCAACTCCCATTGCGCCAACTACAGCGAATGTGAAGTATGCATTGAGCCCCATTCCTGGCGCCAATGCAAATGGTAAGTTGGCCCAAAGCCCCATTACCATACAACCAACGAAGGCTGCTACTGCCGTTGCGAATAATGCGTCGTCAAAAGGAATTCCCGTTTGTCCGAAGTTATGCAACATTGCCGGGTTGACTATGAGAATATATGCCATTGTCAAGAATGTTGTTAATCCTGCCCTCAGCTCTCCATTCACTGTACTTCCCGCTTCTGTTATTCCAAATTGTTTGTCTAATGCGTCCATATTTTTTTATCTCCTATTTTTCAATCACCCTAGACGTGAAGTCCAGATAAGTCCCCATTAATACAAGAGGTCTATGAATTGTTCGGAGGCCTTGATTCACGAATTAATCTGAATAGAGGTGCCATTAACAGGTAAATGAGTTGTTATTTCGCCCCCTAATTCGGAAAAAATAACATTTCTACTTTCTTCAGATGCATGGAATAAAATCATGTCCTTAGGGCCACATTGTCGAGCGAAATTACACAAATCACTATGTCCCGCATGATTTGATAATTGAAACTGCGATACTTTCAAATCTATTTGTGTAATATTTCCAAATATGCTTATTTTTCCTTCTTCAAGAAGTTTTCTCCCGCCTGATTTTTCTGCCTGATACCCAGTTAAAAGAATTCCATTTGCTGTATCATTTCTCAAACGATTTAGGTACCATAAAGCCGGGCCGCCATCTAACATTCCACTTGTGGTTACTATTACATCGGCCTGAAGAGCCTTTTTCCTATCCGATTTACTGGATACTTTTTTTGTCCACTTCCAAACTTTGGCTAATACTTCAGGATCTCGTATATGCTGGGTATTATCAAACCATTTTTTAGTCAACCTAGTGCCCATTCCATCATAGTGAACATTCAGGTGTGGTGCTTCACGATAAAGAATTCGAAGAATATCTTGCCCTCTCCCCGAAGCAAAAGCTGGTACTAATGCAACACCTCCTCTTTGCACTATTTCCTTAACAGAATCTACAAATCTATTTTCTTCTTTGGGACGGTCCGGATGCTCCTTTCCTCCGTATGTTGCTTCTAAACAAAGTATATCACAATCAATCGGTTTTGCTCCAAATGTGTTAGGGCTATCTCTAGTATCAAGATCTCCTGACCATAAGATTCTACGTGTTGGTGTTTTGATTTCCACCATAGCTGCACCAGGCATGTGGCCTGCCTGATGAAGTCTGCACTTCCAAGCACCTATTTCGAACCATTCACCATACTCGTGAGTTACCCAAGATTCTAGGGCATATTCCAAATCTCTTTTATCCCATGCAAGAGGATACCCCTCTATTCTCGAGACCTTGTATGTATCTCTCCACATTATTTCAGAAACATCTGCAGTCAAGGATGTTCCATGAAATCTAACATTATTAAACTGTGTTAGCCAAGGAACCATTCCGATATGATCTATGTGGCTATGAGTAATTATAGCATCGGTAACAAAAGGACTTTGATCGGGATATTTGGGAGGTCTTGTTGGAGCTAATCCATAATCTATCAATAATCTGGTTCCCGTATTATCCTCTATAATACAACCAACATTCCCTACTTCATTCCCGCCTCCAAGAAAGTGGAATCTTATACCGTCTTTAACAGAATCAGAAGGGTATCTCGTAGATTGACCTGGATTATACAGTACCATATAGTATTCCGGGGAGGTCTTTTTTCATGAGGTCTTTGGAACCCGACCCCACANTTTCCTTTGGAACTTAATATTGTTAACTGTTAAATTGAAAATTAATTCCTAATGTTTAATTGCCTTCGATTTTATAGTTATATTGTATATTAAAATCTATTACAAAAAAAGGATTTTTATAAAATCTATTACAAAAAAGATGGTGCAGTGGAAACAAAGGGGTCGGGGGACACAATTGAGAACCCTCCCCCTCTCTTAGGAACATGCCAAGACAACCTAACTCAGTATTCGTTGTAGATAACGATCGTTGTTTTGGTTGTGCTGCTTGTGTTGCATTGTGTCCTGTTGACGCTCTTGTTTTAGATGATATTTTAGCTATAGTTGACGAACCATCCTGTACACACTGTAATTTTTGTATCCCCCACTGTCCTGTACACGCACTTTCTATTATTGAAAATAAATAACACTACCATTCTAATAATAAAACGCCCTCAGATATGTTATGGATACGTCGAAAATTATTTTAGAAGCTAAAAATATCGAATCTTGGATAATTGAAAAAAGAAGAACAATCCATCAACATCCTGAATTAATGTATGAGGAATTTGAAACTAGTAAATTAGTCCAAGAAACTCTTTCAGATCTTAATATCGAGTATGAGAATGATATAGCAATAACGGGAGTTGTAGGGACGATAGGAGATGGAACAGGTCCATGTATTGCTCTGAGAGCAGATATGGACGCATTACCTATTCATGAAGAAACAGATATCGATTTTAGAAGTAAAATAGATGGTAAAATGCATGCTTGTGGGCACGATTGTCATACTGCTATGTTGCTGGGCGCAGCCCGTTTACTGAAAGAAAACGAAAAAGAAATAAAGGGCACTATAAAGCTAATTTTTCAACCTGCTGAAGAAGGCGGTGCAGGAGGAAAAATGATGAGGGACCAGGGAGTTCTTCAGAACCCTCAGGTCGAGCAAATTTATGCATTGCACGTTGCTGGTACTATGCCAATGGGCACACTGGCATCTAGGGAGGGCACAATTCTAGCCGCAACAAGTACTGTGAATATTTTAGTCAAAGGTAATGGAGGCCATGCCGCAGCCCCACATCAAACCATAGATCCAGTGATAACGGGAGCAAAAATAATAGTCGAACTTCAAACAATAATCTCTCGCGAACTGAATCCTCTTGAGTCGGGAGTAATCAGTATTACTATGATAAAAGGAGGAAATGCTTCGAACGTTATCCCTTCCAATATGGAAATGGAAGGAACAATCAGATCATTAACACTTGAAGGAATATTAAAATTACAAAAGAGAGTGAAAGAATTAGCAGAGGGCATCGCAATAGCAAATCGATGCGAGGCAGAAGTATCATTTCCCGGTAATGACTATCCTCCAACAATGAATGCAGCAGAATGTTGGGATTTAGGAAAATCTTCGGCTGAAGAAATTCTCGGCAAAGAGAATGTATCAGAAATGTCCCCTATTATGGGTGGAGAAGATTTTGCATATTATACTCAAGAGATACCTGGGTGCTTTTCTTTCCTAGGGGTTGGGAACCCAGATATGGCTGCGATCTATGATGTTCATCACCCTATGTTCAAAGTTGATGAAGAGGCGTTATCCTTGGGTACCGCAATACATGTTAACAGTGCATTTAAGGCTCTTAAATCTTTGATTAAACCCTAATAGGAAATATTTTTACAATAGAGAGTAGATTATCATGAAAGTAGCATTAATTGGATCAGGGATAGAAGTTTTTTGTTGCGCACATCGTTTTTTAGATTTATATCCAGATTTAGAAATTCATATTTTTGATGAGAAAGCAGAGTCTGGCATGTATGGCGAAGAGCCGGGTATTTTTCAAAAATGGCCCTTAACTCCAGCCCCTTGGTACGGAGAAATGTATAGTCAGAAACCGAATAAAAAATCAACAGCTGTCAGATATTCTTGGTTTGTTAAATCTCTTTCAATAGCCTTAGCCAAAAGAGGTGTAACACACCACCTAAAGACAAGAGTTAAGAAAATAGAAAATAACTACATTCAATATTCAGGGGCGGGTCATTTAGGAGTCGGCGAAATAAAAGTTCAGTACACAATTGACTTTAGGACAAATAACTTTGAAAAAATATGGTATGGGGCGGTTTCAAACACTATAATCGAAGAGAAAATATGCGGCGTAAGATCCGATAAAACAATCGAAATATGGGGGCGCGAAGAAGTAGAAGGCAATTTTGTTCAGAGAATGGAATGGAAAGGAGAAAATCCTCAAACCTCTCTATCTAATAGGATCCTAGCAGGTATCGAGGCTGCGGAATTGCCGATAATTTAACAACATCCTCGTAAAATATTAGATGCTTAATACTGGCACGAGGCAATATGAGTGCAGTCGACAGCAGGGCGTTAGAACATGTTTCCAGTCCAAATCAAGGAATCCGTCATGCGATATTGATTGATCCTGCGGATCAAACATCAGATGTTGCTGCAAAAAGAGCAGTTGCTGCTGTAGCAGCAGGAAGTCAGATGATTCTGGTAGGCGGCTCCAGTGGAACAGATATGGACAATGTTAACAAAACCGTCATTGCAATCCAAGAGGCATTGGAATTGGTCGCATGGGCTTCTTCTCAAGATTCTGGTTTAGATGAGAAAAACTGGAAAGTTCCAGTTGTTCTTTTTCCTCAAGGTTCCACGGCACTATCGCCAGCAGCTGATGCCATTACTTTCATGATGCTCATGAATAGTAAATCACCGAGATTTCTAATCGAAGAACAAGTGGCAGGCTCATTATTTATCAAAAAAGCAGGTATTTCTCCCCTCCCAATGGGGTATATTATTTGCGCCCCAGGAGGCAAAGCAGGAGAGGTTGGGATGGCCGATCTAATACAACCTACAGAGACAAATCGAATTGCTGCATATGCAACAACTGCAGAATATTATGGCTTCAGAATTATATATTTAGAAGCAGGAAGTGGGGCCAAAACCCCGGTATCCCCAGATTTAATTAAGTCTGCAAGAGAATCTTGTAACCTTACAATTATTGTCGGNGGAGGGATTAGAGACGGAGATACCGCAAAAATCGCAGCAGAGGCAGGCGCTGATTGGATTATCACTGGTAACTTGACAGAGTCATTTGATGATGCTGACGAATTACAAAGAGTATTAACGAATTTCATATCAAAAATGAATGAATAATTTATTTGTATAATTAAGAATTTTTAATTGAAGCGAGCAATCTATCAATCTGAGATTCCATATCGAGTATGAGAATCATTTGCTCTTCCTCTACCTTCAAAAGTCTAGCATTTTCTTCTTGCAATTCTGCTAATCGTACGTCAGAATCTCCTCCACCATCAATTCTTCTAATTTTCTCATTTTCCAACTTCCCTTCTAACTGCCCACAACGCATTTTCATTACGCGCAGTTGTTCTTGAAGATCTGTGATTGAGGGACCNTCTCCATGTTCTAAGTCTACGGCAGCCAACTCTAACTCTAACGCGCGTGAACGCTGTCTTGAATTAACTAAATCNTGCTCCATTCTTACTACCTCATCCCAAACAGAAATAACTTCTTGAACTAATTTTTCATTTGGAAATTTAGCCAATCTTTCTTCTAAAGAACCCTCTTCATTCTTCTCAGAGAAATCCGGCTTGGAAGAAGAACCCATCATTAATCAAGAAACATCAAGCCTCATACGTTCTTGAACCTTGAGTAAAACTCAGAGCGTTAGGCATTGATATTTAGGTATAAACCCATTTCTCGATTTTCGTCGCGTTTATATCGAAGTCTAAGTTCGCCGCCAATATGAAGACATATCGCGCCGAAGGTTCATTCCGCCAAGGAAAGACAAATCAGGAGTTCCTAATGGACTTAGTTGCGAAAGACGAAGAAGAAGCAAGAGAAAAAATAATGTCGCATTTCGGAAGCCGAAATGGCGCTAAAAGACGCAATATCAATATCGCCACTCTTCAAACAATAGATCCATCAGAATCATCTGCGCCAGTAGTAGTATCTTATTTTAGAGATAACTGAGAAATTCCTAAAACAATCAGTTTTATCGAATTTTAACTAACCTTGGCACGCAACGGTGAAATGATAACGGCCTTAGGAAGGGACGTGTTAAAGAAAGCCTTCATGCGTCAGTATTGGCGTATTCAGCAAAGTCAAACTCTTATTTCTATGGGTTTTTGGATAACTACGCTAACTTTACTTATGTGGCCGTACGTTAGTTGGCGTTTTGATTCTAAGGAAGAAATGTTAGGNATACCTCTAACTTATTTAGGCCTATTATCGATAGCATTGGCAGTCTTAACTGTAGTCCTTATTATTGGTTGGACGTATGATGTATTTCTTGGTTTATGGAGAGAGCACCTAACAGTNGTACAGGAGAGAAATCCATTTACTACNTACAAAGTAAACGCACCATTTGGTATGCTACTAGCGCAGACAAATACGATATTGCGTAAACTTTCAGAAGATGATGAAGACATATTACGTCATTGTGATTTCGTAGATAGGTGGCTCGAATGGAATTCAGAACAGGAGATATGGGCCCGAACAATGTCTTCCTGGAAAGAAATAGTGGGAGACGAAGATCCTTATTTATTTCATTTGAGCGAAGAATCCAGGGCAAAATTAGATTCAGCAGCTGATGAAATGCAAGATTTCTAATTAAGGAGTTGAACCTTTGAATATAGAAAAAATAGTGTATATTGCCGAATTGGCAGGTGAAGCAATTTTGGAAATATATGAAGGCAATAGAGATATCAAAATTCAACATAAAGAAGACTCCTCTCCCCTAACCGAAGCAGATTTAGCTGCACACAATATAATTGTAGAGGAATTACAAAAAATAGATAATACGCCNATTGTATCTGAAGAGGGANATGTCGGNGATCCTTTGTCAAATGATACTTGTTGGCTCGTTGATCCATTGGATGGAACGAAAGAATTCATCAAGAGAAACGGGATGTTTACTGTCAACATTGCTCTAATGCGCAGAGAGAAAAANAGGTGGCGCCCTATTTTCGGAGTAGTTCATGCTCCAGTAACAAAAACAACTTGGTTCGGGGGTACGATGACTCCCTCNGAACGAAGAGGTCCAGATGGTTCTGGATTGATGATGGTGAACCCCTCCACACCTCCCTTGCCTGTGCGCCTCGTAGCCAGTGGTACACATAGGGGCGAAAAAGACGAAGAATTTGCAAAAACTCTTGGTAATTATGATTTAGTAAGAATGGGCTCGTCGCTGAAAGCTTGTATTGTTGCAGAGGGTTCTGCTGACTTATATCCACGTTTTGGGCCAACATCCTGCTGGGATATTGCAGCCGCACACGCAGTAGTATCTGGAGCCGGCGGAATTATAGTTGGTCCCTCGGGTAAAACCTTAGATTATGACTTAGTAGAAAACGTCCTCAACCCCTATTTCCTTGTTGCCGCGGATAATCGGTGGACTAAAAATTGGGTCGCCCAACAGTAATCGATAATATTGAAATTTNATTCAAAGATGGAATTATCTACCCCCTNAGTCTAAAGAGGCCAAAACCCGTCGATGTGAAATAGCCCATATCTTACGCCAAAGCCATGTCTCACCTCGACGCTTTAGAGGCCGAAGCCATTCATATCATGAGAGAGGTGGTCGCCGAGGCAGAAAATCCAGTGATGCTATACTCAATTGGAAAGGACTCTTCAGTAATGCTTCATTTAGCAAGAAAAGCATTTTATCCTGGAAAAATTCCGTTTCCAATTATGCATATTGACACTATGTGGAAATTTTCAGAGATGATTGAATTTAGAGATAGGACCGCTAAAGAATTAGAATTAGATTTAATAATCCATATTAATCCTGAAGGCAAAGAAATGGAGATGAATCCATTTGTACATGGGTCTTCGAAACATACTGATATGATGAAAACAGAAGGTCTCAAACAAGCATTAGATAAATATGGATTTGATGTAGCATTTGGGGGAGCACGGCGCGATGAAGAAAAATCACGTGCCAAAGAAAGAATATTTTCATTTAGGACCTCAAAACACCGATGGGATCCNAAAAATCAACGCCCAGAATTATGGGATATTTACAATTCTCGGAAGAATAAAGGGGAATCTATTCGAGTATTCCCCTTATCGAACTGGACCGAATTAGATATATGGCAATATATACATTTAGAAAAAATCTCAATAGTGCCATTATATTATTCGAAAAAACGACCAGTTGTAGAAAGAGACGGAACACTCATACTTGTTGACGATGAAAGACTGCCTCTAAAACCAGGGGAAATTCCAATGATGAAAAGTGTGAGATTTCGAACATTGGGATGCTATCCTCTTTCTGGTGCTGTAGAATCAGAAGCCGCTACATTACCCGAAATTATCCAAGAAATGCTTCTTACTACCACTTCAGAAAGGCAAGGCCGAACTATCGATCATGATGGTAATGCATCAATGGAAAAAAAGAAACAAGAGGGGTATTTCTAATGTCCCATGTAAGCAAATTAATCGCTACGGATATTGATTCATATCTCAAAGCTCATGAAGAAAAAAGCCTTCTTCGGTTCATAACATGTGGTTCAGTAGATGATGGGAAATCAACACTGATTGGTAGGATGTTATACGAATCACATATGCTTTTTGACGACCAACTATCCTCTTTAGAATCTGATTCTAAGAAAGTGGGAACTCAGGGGGATGGTATTGATTTTGCTTTGTTAGTAGATGGTTTAGCGGCCGAAAGGGAACAGGGAATCACAATAGATGTAGCATATCGGTTCTTTTCTACAGATAGAAGAAAATATATCGTAGCCGATACACCAGGGCATGAAGAATATACTAGAAATATGGCAACAGGGGCATCGTCCGCAGACGTCGCAATAATCCTAGTCGACGCACAACAAGGAGTGTTGACTCAAACACGAAGGCACTCATTTATTGTTTCAATGGTGGGCGTCAAAAAAGTTCTACTAGCGATTAATAAATTAGATTTAGTAAATTATTCAGAAGAAATATACAATAGCATAGTCGCCGAATACCAAGAATTTGCAAACACTGCACTAAATATCGATAGTATAACTCCGATACCAATTTCAGCTCTAATTGGGGATAATGTAGTACATAAAAGTGAAAATACCCCCTGGTATAATGGTAAAACAATACTTGATTATCTTGAAACCGTAGAGGTTCAAGACCAAAAAATAAACCAATCGTTTAGGATGCCAGTTCAATGGGTAAATAGGCCAAACTCAAAATTCAGAGGATTTTCAGGATTAATTGCTAGTGGAAAGATAAATTCAGGAGATGAAGTACGAATACTTCCCGGAGGCAATACATCATCGATAAAAGAAATCGTAACATGGGACGGAAATTTAGAAACAGCAACAGCTGGAAAATCAGTCACAATAACATTGAACGATGAGATTGACGTATCAAGAGGGGATGTCATTGTTCCTTCAAAAGCCTCTTGTGGCGAAGCAGATCAATTCCAAGCCCATGTATTGTGGATGAATGATGATGCCATGTTGCCAGGTAGGCAATACTTACTCAAATCAAATACTCAAACTGCAATATTGACATTAGGCAAATTAAAACATAAAATTGATGTAAATACTCTAGGCCATTTACCCGCCAAAACATTACAGTTGAATGAAATAGGTGTTTGTAATATATCTCTCGATAAACGTATTGCGTTTGATTCCTATAGTGAAAATCAAACAATGGGGGGCTTCATCATAATCGATCGAATGTCGAATAATACTGTAGGCATGGGCCTGATAGATTTCGCTCTTCGGCGTGCAGAGAATATACATTGGCAGAAAATGGATGTATCCAAAACTTCTCGTGCAGACCAAAAATCACAGACTCCAAAACTAATATGGTTCACTGGACTCTCAGGTTCAGGTAAATCCTCAATTGCAAATATCCTAGAAAAGAAATTACAATCTTTGGGGAACCATACTATCACTCTCGACGGAGACAATATTCGTCATGGATTAAATCGAGACTTAGGATTTACTGAAGTAGATCGTGTAGAAAATATTCGACGAGTAGGAGAAGTTGCCAAACTGATGTTAGATAGTGGATTAATTTGTATAACTTCCTTTATCTCACCTTTTGAATCTGAAAGATATATGGCGCGATCATTAGTTTCTGAAAATGAGTTCATAGAAGTTTTTGTCGATACCCCTCTTTCAATTTGTGAACAGAGAGATGTCAAAGGATTGTATGCGAAGGCTCGTTCTGGTGAAATACCAAACTTCACAGGTATTTCGAGCCCATTTGAATCACCGAAAAACCCTGAAATTAGAATAGATACTACGAACACATCCGCTGAAGACGCAGCAAATCAAATAATTGAGTTTATTTCGAAATAACCATATCTAAAGAGGTATTCGATTAACAGTCGACAATGTGGAGAATGTTTGAAAGAATTGATGATGTAGGTTGGACCCGACGAGTAATGTTCGGCGAATTTCTTAAATTCAATATTGTTGGAATATTTAATTCGGCATTCGCTTTAATATTATATGAAATACTTTTTTTGGTAGATCTTTGGCCATCTCATACAGCAGTGTCTGCATGGGTAGTTTCCTGTATAATAGGTAATGTAGAAGCGCATTATATGCATTATAAATATACATTTAAATCTACATTTGAGTATACTAAGAGCCTAAATCGCGCTTTTTGGACATATACGGGCCAACTAGTCGTTACAGCACTATTTCATTACCTAATGGTTGAAGTATTATATTTCCATCATACATTAGCATGGCTTGTCAACACCTGTATTTTCGGTTATATTAATTTTCTTTTAATCAGATGGATTGCCTTTCCTCCCGAGTTAGACAAAGAATATATTCGTAAAAAAGACCTAAAACAATCTAATTGATGTTTGCGACGCCTTCTTGAGATACGGCAACTTCGCAAAGTCCGATGAGTGCAGTAAATCAGGCTGAGTTACAACGTATTGCACAACAAGTTGAGCTAAATCGTCAAAGAATGGAATCTATTGAACAACAGATAAGGCGTTTAGAACAAATTAGGTTGGAACAAATGCAAACAATAGACACCTTATCTGCCATACCTAATAATGGCGCTAAAGGTGCTATGATTCCACTTGGTGCTGGTGTACAAATAGTTGCAGACATACCTCCAGAAACAGGTGCAGTAATCGATATAGGGAGCAGAGTTCAAGCAGAAAAACCTCGGACTGAAGCTATTCAAATTTTACAAAAAAGAACTGAAGAAATTCTTGCAATTATAGATAAAATGAAGGCTGAATTCAGTTCAATTGAAGAGAAAACAATTTCCTTAGCGAATATTTTTAACAATCAAATCGCGACATTAAAAGATGAACCAAAATCCGAAGCAGATACAATAAAGCCTCCTGAACAACCACTCTCAAATCCCGCCCAACCTTCACGAAAGAAAAGGAAGCGTGGAACAGAATTAACTCTTGATGATTAGGTGATAATATGGGATTATTTGATCGTTTTAAAAGACAAACCAAAGAAGCAGTCGATAAGAAAAAAATTACTATCGAAGAAGACACTTTGGAAGCAAATAAAATCATCCAAGAAAGAAAAGAATTATTGGAAGCACTCGAACTATCAAAAAAAGAAAAATCTGAAGTATCAACTCCGAATCAAATTAATGAAAGTCCCGATAGTGAGTGGGACGATTTCTCAGTAGACACCGCAGAGAACCCATTTTCTAAAGAAATGGATAAAAAATCCAGAAAAATTGCAAGAAAAGTAGGGGAAATTGAGCGAACTAAATCTATTATTGATGTAGGAAATAAACCAATTGATCGAATGAAAACTACGACAGGCAGAACATTAGTTGCGACAGCTAAAACTTTTGAAATGGACTTATCCGAATCAAAAGTTAACAAAGGAGGACAAATAATTCGTGGAGGAAAGGCTTTAGATGAAATTATTGAGCAACTAGAGGTAGAACTTTTACAATCTGATATGGGACATTCAGCAGTCATGGAAGTGATTTCAACACTAAAGGCTAATTTGATAGGTGCAAGAGTAGATACTCGCAAAGGGTTAGATAAAATCGTTGAAACAGTTGTTAGAAACTCTCTCAAAACTCTTCTCGAAGCCGGCTACTGGGATTTTGATAGAACAATTCAGTCCTTTGTCTCAGAGAGCACCCCTGTATCTATTATGATAGTGGGCGTTAATGGGACAGGTAAAACAACAACAACTGCAAAAATAGCATATAGAATGACCAAACAAGGATATTCAGTGGTTTTAGCTGCTGCCGATACATTTCGTGCAGGTGCAATAGACCAATTAGCAACACATGCTGATAGAATAGGTGTGAGATGTATCAAGAGTCAGCGCGGAGGGGACTCCGCTGCAGTTTCTAGGGATGCAATAGAAAGTGCGAAAGCTAAAGGCGATGATATTGTAATAATCGATACCGCCGGACGAATGCAAAATAAAACAAATCTAATGGAAGAACTAAAGAAAGTTCATAGAATAACAAAACCAGATTTAGTAATATTTGTTGCCGATGCTCTAGCTGGGAATGATGCAGTCACTCAAGCAAAAGAATTTCAACGAATTCTAAACTTTGATGGAGTAGCTCTATGCAAACTTGACACTGACGCCAAAGGTGGAGCAGCCCTTTCCATAGCTCATGCTACAGGTAGGCCGATAGTTCTTGCAGGAGTTGGTCAAGAATATGAAGACCTACAAGATTTCGATCCAGAATGGTTCTTAGACACTATATTGGATTGAATCTCGCACCGCGTCGTTCATGTATAATGCCCCTTGTGTGACGTTTAAGATGTCACGAGTAGCGTTAGTTGTAGTGGCCAATTCTATTCTTGCCGGGCGAATTCGAGACATCATGTCTCGTAAAGGCTGGAATACTGAAATTTGTGAAGATGGCGATAAAGCAGTTGACGAATATGTTCGTTTAGAGCCTGAGATGGTATTCTTAAGTTTGGATTTACCAACTATGGACGGACATATTGCGGCATTAGAAATGAGAGAGACTGACAAGAGTTCTAGAATCGTATTTGTTTCTAGTAAAACACGCTTATCTAAAACTCAAGATGCAGCCTATTCTTCGGGTGCAGTTACAACACTTGTAACGCCCATTACATTCGGCAGTGTAGATCGTGAATGGGCGAAAATAATGGGCGATATTCCGGAAGCCCCGGGACTATCTGATTTAGACGCACTTTATCCAGATATTGAAGAACCTGAGCCTGACTTTCCAGAAATGCCTCCATTACCTTCATTCCCCCCCGTTCCCGCACCAATCATTTTGGAACCAATATCTGAGGTCAGTAAATCTAAAAAAGGTCGAAAGTTAAAATTATTCATGCTTTCATTGGTAATCCTATGCTCCTCACTAGGAATTCTTCATTACTTGGAATATATTGATATTCAAGCTTATTTAGATGAATTATTGACTATCTTCAATTAAGAAACCGGGTACTGAATCAACAAAAGTACTTCCTTCTGGAGCACTTGTTAGAATCTCTATTTTAACCGAAGAATCACTTAATAGAGTAGCATCATTATCTTCTAATCTATAGTTTAATCTCCACCTTTTCAGAATTTCTTTAGCGATTATATAAGCAGTAAAAATAGAAATTCCTAGTGCTGCAAACCAATAAATAACTTGTAAAAACATTGACATTTACTGCCCTCGTTGAAGAATTGCACTCCATGAAGCTTCAGCATACAATTTTGCAGCAACAACTCTATCTTTTGCCCCATGAATTCCCGACCCCACTATTATCATATCAGATCCTGAAGTTATACTATCGTGAGGATTACCGTATCTTTGCCCCATTTTACCAGCATTACTATCCAAGTTAATACCAGGTGTCCAAATCATTTGTGAATCCCCTACTAACTCTCTTAACTCAGCGACTTCTTCTGCCGAACTTCCATTTCCAATATATCCTAATACATGCGGAGAGCCTTTACCGGTAGTGATAACTTCGCTAGTATAGGTCTCATCTAACAAATTTCCACTACTCGACATTTGGGCCAAAAGTAGAATGCCACCAATACGTTCAACATCAGCCCAGCCGGCAGCTATGCCATCTACAATATCTGGCCCCGATATTCTATGTGCGGTCACAATATCTGCCCATGATCGAATATCATGTATACCTGACATTTGCTGCTGTGAAATTTTCCCAATATCCGCAAATTTACGATCTTCAAAGAGTAACAAATCATGCTCATTCGCTAATTCAATTAATATATTCCATTTTTCAATAGTAAAATCTTCTACTAAATCAACATGAGTTTTCAAAGCTGCAATATATGGACCCACGTCTTTCACCAAATCAATTAGATCCGATACTGCCGTCATATCAGCAGCCAAACAAACTAAAGTTTTCTTTTTTACAGCTACTTCCATTATACGATGTGCAAGAGGATTTGCACAGTTTTTCCAGCGTCTCCCCCAAATGGTCTCAGGCATCATAATACGAATCAGTGACTATAGGTTTGTCAAGTCTTCCCCTAAAATGTTCCTCTAAGGCCTACGGCCTGCACCGCTTTGTTCATTGACGAGTTACTACGGGGGCTGCCTATGGAGGCCGGGAATCTGACGGACCAAATTCAAATATACAATTTCCAAGTCACTACTCGTGATATCGAAGGATTGACTGACGCCAGAGGTGATTCAATCAAATCTATGTTAGAATCAGATTATGCAGTTTCAGTAGAAAAAGTCCGAGTTATTTTAGGATATCAGGTAAAATCAAATATTTCAGAAAATGACGCGAAACAAGCAATTTATGACCTATTCGCTGATCCAGTTATTGAGTACGGGGAGTTGGGGAATTCAATATTCAATAATAAAAATTTATTCCCAATAACTCCTCAAATTGCAATAACTGTGGGATTCAAACCAGGTGTTACAGATAATGCAGGTCAAGCCGGACTAGATGGCCTTCAAACTATATTCCCAAACATTTCTAAATCATCTCAAATAGCTACTACAATAACTTATTTATTTTGGGGAGTTTCAGGTGAAATTTCACCAGCATGGCTTTCATCTAAATTACACAATCAAATGATAGAAAGATCAAGTATATCTTCCAATGAAGAATGTATCAATTCTCTTTGGCCTAGTCTTGAGTTTCCGGAAAAGCCTCAATTAACCCAAAAACCAGCAGCAACTGTAAATCTTGAAGTCAGTGATGAAAAATTAATTCAAATCAGTGAAACTGGTTTATTAGCATTGAATCTAGAAGAAATGAAAGCAATACAATCAAACTATCGGGACCCAAAAGTTCGTATCGCAAGATTAGAATTAGGATTGCCTGAGAAAGCACCTACAGATGCAGAACTTGAATGTCTTGCACAAACTTGGTCCGAACATTGTTGCCATAAAATATTCGCTGCTAAAATTCATCATGTTGATAGAGAAACTGGAGAAGATACAATAGTTGATTCTTTATTCAAAACGCATATCATGAAGCCAACTTTAGATATTCAATCTGAAGTCAATTGGTTATTGAGTATATTCCATGATAATTCGGGAGTTATAGCCTGGAATGAAGATTGGAGCCTCTGTATCAAAGCGGAAACACATAATTCGCCCAGTGCACTTGATCCATATGGGGGCGCAATGACGGGCATAGTGGGCGTAAATCGCGATATTTTAGGCACTGGATTAGGGGCAAGACCAATTGCTAATACGGATGTATTTTGCTTCGGACCTCCTGATTATTCTGGCCATATTCCTGAAGGATTATTCCATCCTTCTCGAGTATTCCGAGGTGTTCATGCAGGAGTTCGCGCAGGTGGTAATGAATCAGGAATCCCCACAGTCAATGGTTCAATCGTATTCGACGAGAGATATCTTGGGAAACCATTAGTTTACTGCGGGACTGTAGGTATGATGCCAAGGCTATTGCCAGACGGAAGAGAAAGTCATATCAAAACTCCTCAGCCTGGAAATATAATTTATATGGTGGGTGGAAGAGTTGGTAGCGATGGAATTCATGGTGCAACTTTTTCTAGTCTTGAATTAACCGAAGAGAGTCCTTCTTCAGCAGTTCAAATCGGAGACCCAATTACCCAAAAGAAAATGATCGATATGATCCTTGAAGCGCGAGATTTAGGATTAATACAAGTAATCACAGACAACGGTGCAGGGGGCCTATCTAGTAGCGTAGGCGAATTAGCCGAATTAACCGGTGGTGCAGATCTAGATCTTGCGGCAGTACCGTTGAAACAACCGGGATTAAGTAAATGGGAAATTTTAGTCTCAGAGTCCCAAGAAAGAATGACTCTAGGGGTTAATCCCGAAGATTGTGAAGAGTTTGAAAAATTAGCCGATTTACATGAAGTAGAGGCTACTGCAGTAGGAGAATTTACAGATTCAGGAGCTTTTGTAGTTCGTTTTGGTGATGAAACGGTGGCACATCTCCCGATTTCTTTCCTGCATGATGGATGTCCGCAATTGCAGCTAGAATCGGAATGGAAACCTCCTCAAAATGAACCGATAATATTCCCTAAAGCCAATTCAGTAGAGATGGGGCAGATTCTTTCGCGATTAATGGCTAGGCCCAATGTTGCGAGTAAAGAATGGTGGGTTCGTTCATATGATCATGAAGTAATAGCGCAGTCAGTAATCAAGCCATTTTGTGGAGTAAATCATGATGCTCCTGGGGATGCAGCTGTAATAGCTCCGATGCAAGGCAAAACTCAAGGCGCCGTAATATCAAATGGAATAGTTCCGAGATATTCAGATATTGATGCCTATGCTATGGCAGCAGCAAGTATTGATGAAGCATTACGAAATGCTGTTTGTGTAGGTGTAGACTTAGACTTAATTGCTGGTCTCGACAACTTTTGCTGGCCCGATCCCGTTGAGTCAGCAAAAACTCCCGATGGAAGATATAAATTAGCACAATTAGTACGAGCGAATAGAGCATTAGACGAAGTTTGTAGAGCATACAATCTACCATGTATTAGTGGAAAAGACTCGATGAAAAATGATGCGACATTAGATGGTGAAAAGATAAGCGTTCCACCTACTCTTTTATTCAGCTTGATAGGTAATCACAAAGATGTGAGAAAAGCAGTCTCTAGCGATTTCAAAGAAGTAGGTGACCTGATATATTTAGTCGGAGAGACTCATCAAGAATTGGGTGCAAGTGAATTAGCATTTATGTTTCGAGACGAAACAAATGGTGTAAGTGGTATTGGAGGAAAAGTTCCACAAATAGACACAACAAGGAATCTATCGTTATATCGGAGCCTGACTGCTGCAATGTCGAAAAGATTAGTTGCAAGTGCTCATGATTGCAGTGATGCGGGGCTCGCAGCCGCTGTTGCAGAATGTTGCTTTGGTTGTGATTCAGGCGCAAGTATAGAAATATCGCAAATTTACTCCTCTGTCGACAATTTAGATATTTGGGGCGCGTTATTCGGCGAAAGTCTTGGTAGAATTTTAGTGAGTGTAAGTCCTAACAACTCTCAAGAATTTGAACAATCAATGAAAGATCATGAATGTAATTTGTTAGGGGTTGTTGATTCCGGTGACAGNATAACTTTCAGAGACGCTGGCCAAGTAGTGCTCTCCGCATCTATGAGTAATTTACGTGATTCTTGGAAAGGGNCATTAAATGGAGGCGGTAATTGATGCAGCCTAAGGTAGCAGTTCTTTCAGGATTCGGAATNAACTGTGAGACAGAGACTATGGCCGTATTCGATATGGCCGGAGCTAAGTCGGATAGAGTGCATGTTAACAGATTAGTTAGTGGAGAGATAAATCTTGAAGATTATCATATAATGGCAGTACCTGGGGGTTTTTCTTTTGGTGATCATTTAGGAAGTGGTCGTTTAATGGGCAATCGCCTTCGTTTTGGTTTAAGGGAACAAGTGAGGAGTTTTGTTAAAGCAGGTAAACCTGTAATTGGAATATGTAATGGCTTTCAAGTATTGGTTAAAATGGGACTTTTACCGGGTGATGAAGGAGTCAGCCTAACTCAAACAGCATCTCTTGCTCTGAATGATTCAGGCCATTATGAGAATAGATGGGCAACTTTAGAGTTCGATTCAAAGAGCCATTGTATATGGACAAAAGATATGACCAGAATCAGAGTTCCTGTTCGGCATGGTGAAGGAAAGTTCGTTACTGCTGATAAAAAATTACTTGATGATTGGGATAAAGTTGGGCAGTTAGTGGTTAGATATGTCGATCCATCTACCAAATATCCTTCATCTAGTGATGAGGTATTACCCTATCCTATCTCTCCAAATCAAAGTTGGCGGAATATTGCAGGTGTTTGTGATCCCTCGGGTTTAGTCTTTGGATTAATGCCTCATCCCGAAGCCAATCACTCTACTTGGTTAGGAGCGACTTGGACTAGAGAAAATGTCGAACATGGCGAAGGAGAGGGAATGAAAATTTTTCGTAATGCAGTAAACTATGTTAAACAAAATTTTGATAATTGAAATAAACATCTTCTTGCAATAGTCATGCTTCCATTGCATATATGGCGACCCGTGAAGCAACAGATGTATTCTCTGAGTGGGCTCTTAGGGATAGAGATGAAGGGATGGAAAGTGGCCATGCTGAATCAGTTTCTGAAATGCTAAATCTTGCAATTAGTAAGGTAAAAACTCCATTCTCGGCTATAGATGTTGGTTGCGGGAATGGTTGGGTATGTCGTAAATTAGAATCTCTTGAAGAATGTGGAAAAGTTGTTGGTGTCGATGGATCAAAAGAGATGATCTCAAAAGCTAAATTAAAGGGTAATGGTGACTTTTATTTAGCAAATCTCCCTACTTGGAAGCCTTCAGAGAAATTTGATTTAATCCATTCTATGGAATTTCTTTATTACTTGCGAGACCCTTTAGATATGTTACAAATTTTCTTTGACGAATGGATACATTCAGATGGTATTTTAATTGCCGGAATAGATCATTATAAGGAGAATAAAGACAGTTTAGATTGGCCATCCTCATTGAATGTACATATGTCCACACTNAGTGAAAAAGAATGGTGCCAAGGGATGTTTGATGCAGGATTNATTGATGTAGAGATGCATCGAGTGGGGAAGAAAGAAGGATTTGTAGGNACTCTAGTAATGCTTGGTAAGAAGCCTTAGTGCAGCAAGCAAAGTTGAATGCAGGGACCCTATGCCATCATCATGGCCGACCCCAATATCAAGGTACAGAAAGAGGCCACATTAATTGAGATTTTATCAATTTTACACCCAGATGCAAAAAAGAATTCATTACGTAGAATGGTAGATCACGGACGTGTAAGGGCTGATGGAGAAAAGATAACCAGGGCTAATGCAAAAATTACTTCCGGCGTTACTGTTACTGTACTTTCAAAGTCCGATGGAGATGAAACAGTTGGTAAGTATAAATCAACAATCCCTGAACCTGAAGTCTTGTACTCCGATAAGTCGATAATTGTTGTAAATAAACCAGCAGGACTTCTATCTGTAGCTACAGATCGTGGGGAAGCCGATACTATGTTCGATCGAGTATTTGCTTGGGCGTGGGAAAATGGGAAAACACGTGTACATCTTGTACATAGGTTAGATCGAGAAACATCCGGCTGCCTTATATTAGCACGATCCACAGAGATTCGAGATATGCTTCAAGAACAATTCAAAGATCGATCNATCGAACGTATATATCATGCAGTAGTTCANCAACAACCTCCTACTGAATCAGGCATAGAAACAGGGAGAATTCAAGAAATGAAAGATAAGAGAATGAGGCTTGTACCTGAAGGTCGCCGTGCAGGGAAATCTGCAATTACTAATTGGTGGGTGGAGAAAAAAGGTCCAGAACATAGCCTCATTCGAATAAAAATCGATACAGGCAGGCGAGCTCAAATTCGTTTACATATGAAAAATCTAGGTTGCCCCGTAATTGGTGATACAAGGCATGGATTTGGCAAAGCAAGTGTTAACAGACTCTGTTTACATGCTTCTTCACTCGCTTTCGAACATCCCAATGGTGAGCACATGAAAGTAGAAAGTCCCATCCCAAGACAATTAATTTCTGAACTTAAAAGGCGCCTAGGGTAATAATTCGTTATCTATTGAATTATTAATAATTCTTTTAGGCATGTATAACTTAACTAATATTGCATTTATGATAGCTATAATTCCCATAACAGTCGCCGAAGCAATCATTCCTTCCATGAATGCATATTGGGCATTTTCTATTAGTGCCAAACCTAGTAGGTTGCCTTCTGATAATAAATCACTTCCAATTTGCATCGCTGCTGGGAAAGACTCTAGTGGAATATTGCCTAATTCCAAACCATCGGGAACAATCATATTTCTTTGATAGTACTCGTTTAGTACACTTCCTCCTATTGCAATCCCCAGAGCACCTCCAACTTCTCTACTAGCATCGTTCGTGGCACTNCCTACTCCTGCTTTATCCGAAGGGATAGAATCCATCACGACAGTGGTAGCAGGGGCCAACGTTAACCCCATTCCAAAACCAAGTAATGTGAAAATACAGGCAAGACGAATATAATCTGAATCTATTTCTACAGTAGTGAATATAACCATGGCAGCAGTCATTAAAAAAAGACCCGTGGAAATGANATTATTACTCCCAAATTTAGCCACCAATTTGTCGCTATTTACTGCTGCAGGTATTAACCCCATAGGCAATGGCAAGAATCTCACTGCGGCTTCTAATGCAGTGTGCCCTCTAACTAGTTGAAAATGTAACATTTGTGTAAACATAAAAGAAAACATTACGAAAGAAGCCAACATTATTGCAACTAGCCCTAAAGTAAAGCCATTAAATTTGAAGAAATTAATTGGCAGCATAGGATATTCAGTTTTCTTTTCCCACTGAATAAATGCATAAGTCAGNACAACGCCTAGCCCGCTAATAATCAACATTTCAGCACTAGTCCAACCTAATGTGGGGGCCTCAATTATCGCATAAAGAATCGTCCCTAGAGCAGCAACCGATAGAATAGCACCGAAAGGATCCAAAGGAGTGTTCTTACTATCTCTTGAATTAGGTACAAAAATTAATCCAAGAATTAGTGCTAGCAATATAATTGGAATATTAATTANAAAAACCATTTGCCAGTCATAATTTTCCACAGCCCAACCCCCTACAAGTAATCCAATTGGTGCCCCTATGCCNGCCATCATCGTCCAAATACCAATTGCTTTCCCTCTTTCTTCTCTAGGGAAAACAACAATTACAATTGAAAGAGTTGCAGGCATAACTAGTGCTGCTCCAAACCCCATTGCAGCCCTAGCCATAATCACATCAGCTGATGAATCCGCATAAAATGCTGCAGCCGATGAAGCCGAACCAAGGAGCACTAATCCTAATTGTAGAGCCTTTTTCCTACCAAAACGATCGCCTAAAGCTCCCATAACCAGTAGAGACCCACCAAAAATAAGTGCATAGGAGTCAACAATCCATTGCAAATCGCTATTATCTGCTCGTAAATCTTTAGACATTTCAGGTAATGCAACATTTAATGTTACATTATTTAGCATCACGATTACTAAACTCAAACTCATGATTCCAAGAATGATCCAGCGATCATCGTGAACCTTGTTTTCATTCATAACCTAGCGGGGAGAGCGACCTTTTTCAAAACATAGGTTACAATATTCGAACCTTCTCGGCTAACTATGCAAAGGCGCTTATGTGCACTTTCTTTGGCAATGATTATTGTATCAGTAAGCCTTTCAGGATGTCTATTTTCTTCTAATGAAAAAACATCTTCAATGGAGGAAGAAACTCCTTATGTTTCTATCCTAGACCGACATACACTAGAATGGAAAGATAACCATACATTCTCCTATACTTTAGAAACCGGGCCTTATTATGCACTAGATGTCAAGGAAATAGATGTTGATGTTGATACTTCTGATATTTGGGAAACCGGGCCCGCAATGTCTTCTGTCCATCTTTCATATTGGCTACCAAGTAACACTCTTGAAGGTGAAGAAGTACCAGTTATAGCCATCATTAGCCCCTATTTCTCATATGGTTCTCAGGGGGATGAGTCACCACCGACAAATGTTGTTAGCGCAGGTAGAGGTGAATTCATTTTCGAAAATTTCGTGCCCCATGGTTATGCTTTCGCGCAAGTATCAGTTTTTGGAACAGAACTCTCAACGGGTTGTTTTGACTATCGAGGTGCGGGAGAGGGATTGGGGATCCATAGTGCAGTAGAATGGCTCGGGAGTCAAAATTGGTCTAATGGTAATGTAGGGCTTTATGGCAAATCATATGAGGGGGCAACTCAATGGGAAGCCGCTGCCTTAGGTAGCGAATATCTCAAAACAATCGTTCCAATATCTGGAACAACTGCTCTACACCCTTTACTTTACAAAAATGGCAGTGCGGAAGCGAGAAGTCAGGTTATGCATATGAATTATTTTTCGAGCACAGTCGATTATAATGGCGATGATTTAGATAATATCTGCCCAGATATTGTCGAAGGTCTTTTTGCAGGACCAATAACTTATGGCGCNGGTGAATTAGATCCATATATGTCAAATTATTATGATGAAAGAAGTCATATTGATAAAGCATTTAAAAATTGGAATGGCAGTGTCTATTGGGTTCAAGGTCTACAGGACTGGAACGTAGATCCTCACCAAGTATTTGGGGGCCCAATTGGAATAAATTGGTACCANGATTATATTGATTCAGGTTATGAAATAAGAGGAATTTTAGGCCAATGGGAACATAATTATCCCGACCAATGGACTAAGCACAATGCACAAGATAGTGGATATGGNGGGGAGGCAATCCATAATATGACGCGGTGGGACTGGGCGCAAGATCTATTCGAATGGTATGAATATTACCTTAAAGGAAATGGTCCACAACCTGAATCAATTGCTCAAGTTCAGAGAAATGATGGCCAATGGAGGATCGAACAAACATGGCCTCCCGAAGATATAGAATGGCACTCACTTCCTCTATCTGAATGCTCAAGTTCAGGAGCATTCACAGGCGGTGGGGCACCAGTTGTTGGTGGCGGGCAAACAGTTACTACAACTTGCTCCGCTCTTTCTGAAACTGAAGATATTAAAATTTCAGGACTCATTAGGTTGCATTTAGAAGCAGTTGCAACCATGGATGGTGGACAAATATTTGCTGAATTAAGAGATTCAGAAACAGGTATACGATTAGGCCATGCTACAATGGACATTAGATACCATGCAGGGGGTTACGAACCTCAAACAGTCCTTCCTTCTCAACAATTGACTATGATGATGGAATTCCAAGCAATTGATGCTTTACTGCCTGCNGGGCATGGTATTAACATAGTATTTACAGATACAGGTGAAGATTACCTTGCACCTGCATGTGGGCCAAGTTGTACAATCCATATACTCCCTTCTTTATCTGAGATATCAATCCCTNATATCAATCGTGATTCATCGAATATATTGATAACACCACAAAGTCCAGACGCTGCGAATAATTAATCTAGATTATAGATATAAATGATAATCCGCGCCTCTTTCTTTAGTATAGTCGATTAAGTCTCTTGATCTTCCAATAATTGCTTCTGCTGCAATTTCTTTCATTGCAGGGCTAATCCATTCAATAGAATCAAAATCACCCATCTTGAACCAACCAAAATCTTCGATTTCTTCTTTATCAATTGTTATTTCTTTAGATTTATGTTCTACAAGATAAGCTAGAAAAACTGCAGGTATNTTTTGAATGAAGCATTCCCTAACTCCAATTAGTCCAACTACAGCACCTTCTATGCCACACTCTTCTTTTAGTTCTCTTACTGCAGCTACATGTGGNAATTCACCCTTATCAACAGATCCTTTTGGCATACCCCAATGGCCTTTTTGGGGACCAGCCGCTTCTTTAACAAGAAGAATTTGATTATTTTGCATCAAACAACATGCAACACCAAGATCAGTTAGAACAGCCCTCATAATTGTCGTAGTGGATAATTTTACTTATCAAATCCTGTTTTTCATAACACATACACAAACATTGGTAGGTTTCATTGGTGGAAAGGTCGCCCTTCTCTATATGTCTCTACCAAGGCGAGCGATGGAGCAGATGGGTTTTGCCATTTGTTGTTTGTCTTGTGATGCCCCCGATATCGCTGGCAGTCAGAGGTGTAAATCATGTATTTCGTCTCATGTAAAGGTGAGAGATAAGATATCTTCCGGCCCTGCAACAACTAAAGCCGATAGATTATCAAGAGAATTTGTTACAATGCTAGCAAATCCTTCTGATTTTATAGAAAATTCTGAACATTCAGAAACAATGGTATATTATAAATCTCTTATTGATATTCATCAGGGAACCTCTCAACCAAAAACCGCTGAGGAAGTACAACAAAGGTTTGAAGCCCAAAGGCAGAAGAAAGAAAGATCATTAATTCGTGACGTAGCAAGTAATAGGAAGAGATCATCAGAAGTCTTAGGCGCAAAAGAAATAGAAGAATTATTATCGAAAATAAGTGACAAACCTACAGAAGAATCTGACTCTTTTTGGGAAGAATTACTTGATGATGTTAATGAGTTATTCGAGGAAGATTGAAATTACGAGCATTCAAACATGAGCTCTTAGAGGGGTAAGATGAGATGACAGAAAAGCGGGACCCTCGCGCGCATTGGTTAGACGAAGATCCATTTGATCAAATGAATAATAATTCTAAGACTCACACTCGTACAAGAGATGATGGGAATTGGCGTAAACCACATGTTCGCGTAGTTAATGCAAATATGTCTGGTCAGCCTTTTTTTCGAGCATTTAATTCAAATCGAACTCAATCAATACCGGTNCATAAAGGTTCNATATGGCATTTTTCTAAGCTCGAGATTGAACAATTAACTCAGGCTACAATGGCATTTACTTTAGCACTCGCCTTTATGACTACTGGGGGTATTTTTGGAGCCTTAGATGACCCAATGGATTTCATAATTGGGGGTATAGTATATTTTTTTGCTTTAGCACCAGCATTTTTATTACACGAAATTGCTCATAAAATAGTTGCGAGAAACTATGGTTGTTGGGCTGAATTTAGAGCATCGCCAAGTGGTCTGAGATTTGGCGTATTGTTAGCAGCAGCTTTTGGAATTGTTTTCATGGCACCGGGCGCAGTAATGGTAGCTGGAAATACGTCTAAATCCCAATTTGGGAAAATTGCTTTAGCCGGCCCCGTTACTAATGTCATACTCTGGTTATTTGGACTTGTAATGATACTTTTAGGAGTCGGCGAAAATACAATTGGTGGGATGATAATTACACCTTGGATGTGGGGTAATGCTGTATTAGGGACATTCAATATGATTCCCCTGGGCCCACTTGATGGTAGAAAAATCAAGAATTGGTCAGAAACAATTTTTTACTTTTGGCTAATAATATGTGGTAGTTTAATTTGGTTTAATCTAAATTATCTTAATACATTGTTCTAGAATGTATTTATGCACCGTAGCAGATGATATGAAAGGTTTTGAAACAACAAATGTAGCAAGTATTGCTACGATGCATTTGTTAATTGGTCGTTTAGGAAATGAATCTTTTCCCGGCATAAATCAAATATGACTTCTTAATATTACAATTAGCATTATTACTCCATTAATTTGGAATACTAATTCATAAATTAATTCAATATTTCCAAGTAATGCTAAACCTAATATCACAATAGATTGAAATCCATATCCTAGTAACGAAGAAATAGTTAGCTCAAAAGATAAATCTTTACTGCCTTTCCCTGCTAAGAAACTTATTATTTGATCTTGCCATGAAAATCCAATAAGATATATTTTATGTAAAAAATTAACATGTTTTTGATTTTCCCAAGGTTGAGCGACAGGACATATTTTCTCATCTACGCGGCTAGTAGTATCTCCTGAACCAATCATCCTTGCCCTAACAGAAAAGTGATTAAACAAAGAATATTGGAANAAAACTGCTAAAATTGCACCCCCAGTTATCAGAGAACTCCAACCTAAATATTGGCCAAAAGCATACATCACTAGTATTAATCCAATTGTATCTGCAATCGTATCCCAATATCTTCCAACATGAGATGGTCGCCCCCTTATTCTTGCCAACTCTCCATCAATTGCATCAATAACGCCTTTAATGACTAGTATTATGCAACCTTCAATAATCATTTCTTGCAGAATTAACCATGTACAAAAAATAGANGCCAATAAATGAAAATTTGTCACCATCAGTACACTTACTGAAGTATCCTTTAGATTNTTAGCAAAAAAACGAGCAATAGGTCGNCCCCAGTCGGAAACATCTTTTGCGCGACTNTTTCCATATTTTCCACTAGCCATATAACCTCTCACATCCTTAATTTAATTAGATTAAAGCGTTCAAAACAGGCTTTTCATCACAGTGGAAAAATGTCATCAGGGCCCACCAAGTAATCATGTCTAGGCTATTTACAAGGTTAGCAACACCAGTNTTTTCCTCTCCATAATTTTTACCAGTTGTATCCATCCATTGTTCCATTTCTTCTAAGGTGTCACAAACTTGATGATAACACCAATATCCATCAACAAGTCCGCCGAAGCCAACAGTCACAACACCTAGATTATCTTGGAAACTTGCATGATCACTTCTAGCTGTTGTATCTTCATAAACTATAATTTCTGGCCTATCCATATCTTGCCATACACTAGTTTTCCAAGTATCAGCTGAATAGTTTAACCCAACTAAAGTCCCCATTTGCTCCTCCAGCCCTAGAGCATCCGAACCAATCCAATTTGAAAGACCTACCATACCTGGTTGNTCCAATTTATCATGATTGGGGCCNGGTCCAATATAGACTCTCATAGGCCATACTTCTGCATCTTTTGGATATCCATCTTCATCAAGAGCAGGATCAGGATCTCCGTGTGGAGCTCCTCCGCCCCCTGGCCAATTTACTCCAGCCATATCTAAATTAATATAATTTGTAATCGTAACATCGGGATTATCTTCTCCAACGTAATACTCTGTCCAATAATCCGATCCTCTTTTGCCGCCCTCTTCTCCAGACCATAGACAGAAGACCATAGTTCTCCTACTTTCAAAATCATTCAATGCACGTGCTGTTTCCATTACCATAGATGTACCTGCTGAATTATCATATGCTCCAACTCTCGTGCCATATGTTCTTTCTCCGATTATATGAGGATCTAGGAGTACTGCATTAGCAGGCGGTGCAACATCAAAATGCGCCCCGAAAACTAACCATTCATTGGGTACTTCTGATCCCCATTTGTACGCACATATATTGTATGATTCAGGATTTTGCGAACCTAAGGCATCTGTAAATTCATATCGATGAGCCATAACTTCAAGNCCAAAGGAAGATAACTCATCTATGAGATACTGAGCAGCATCTTCGTATGCTGGATTTCCTTGACCCGCCCACCTATCATAATATCCTGCTTTTCCATCTATAATGTCAAAAGTATCAGATGGATCAGTGATTTCATAAAGCCTATCATAGACAATTTTACCATGGACAATTCCACTGGAAAATTCACCACCCTCTTCTTTTTCTACAGACATCGACCTATCAATATTAACAAATTTAGTAGCGACAATCCCGCCTGTTTCCATGCTATTGTTTACGGTACTATAAGTATTATTTTCCAAAGGCTCTACTCTTTCAATTCCGTTATTAGAATCATCTAACTCTCCTCCTCTAATTACCCATGAGCCCCAAGACTCGCCCTGGTCTCTAATTGGCCAATAATTTCTCCCTATTTCTCCTATCAAGAATACCATAGAATCAGTTCTCGGCGGTGCTAATATCGATAGACTCTCAGATTCTCCATCCCCCAAATCAATTATGGTTGAGTTTTGAATAAAACCCGTATTTAGATCTTTTATCAAGTATGGGATGAAGACAGACATAGGTGTTGAAGCAGTAAATTCAATCTCTTGGAAAAAACCACCCTCTAATATCGTAACATTGACTGAGAGATCTCCTTCAGTTGGTAAATTTTCTGATGATGCGAAGCACCCACTAAGGGGGGCCGTTACCATTAGAAGGACAAGTAACCCTGCTACTTTCGTACGACCCATGCTATCTTCGAAAGAGGATATCTTGTTGAACTAAACGGTCTCTTGTTCCTTAGGTTCAAGAATCGTTTTCATGCCAATTTTTCAATTCATCTTCTTTAGATGGAGCGACTGATGTAAATTCAGAAACAGTGTTTGTACTTGTTGTAAAACCCGAATCGCCTAGTGACCCCATGTTCACTTGCTGCTTCTTAGGTGTTTTCAATGTTAAAGCAAAAATACCCCCTAGACCCATGAAACTGAGTCCACAGCAGGCCATAGTTATGCCTCCAAGTGTTGCGAATGCTCCAGCTGCTCCCTCTCCTAAGTCACCAAGTACTTCCCCAATTGCTACCCATGAATCTACCAATTCGTAATCTGCATTTGCCTCAATAGCATATTCTCCTTNATTGTAGTACCATGATGAAATAGTTGCCATGTGATACCATCCTTCTGGATCATCATTCCATCCTTTCGGTTTCTCTCCATCTTCTTCACAATCAGTAAACACATGATTTTCTCCAGTATCATTAGTCATTGTAATATTAAATTCATCACACCTAACATTATCTCGAACAAAGACATACAAGTCTTTGTACACATAATCATATTCAGAAACACCTTCTGTACCGCTGAATTCACTATTTTCTTCTACATCCAATTCATACGATTTAACATCACTGATGGAGGTGTCGACTTGTGCGATTCCCCCACCCGTCATTAAAACTCCAGCTAAAGTCACTACAACTCCCAATACCAAAAAAATTTTACTTGCTGCATGCATATTAATCCGATAAAGCCACAATATTTAATAGATTGTAATATCTATATCATTATGATAATATTTTAATATCATTATTTGTTCTAAGGAATTACAGGAGAGGTTAGATGAGTGAAGAAGTAGTGCGAAAAGAAGAGATAACGCAAGATATTGCCAAAGGAACATTAAATGGATTCGTCGGTTTATTCTTACACATAATTCTTGGAATATTCAATCTTTTATTAATAATAATAATGGGTGCAGAAATATCAGTATTAAGCGGACTCGCTGTTTTATTATTTATTTTGACAGGACCTATCTGGTTGCTATATTGTAATAGTTACATTACAGTTGCTCCCAATGAAGCAGTTACAGTTCAATTCTTCGGCAAATATTCTGGAACAGTTAAGAGTGAGGGTTTTCATTTTTTTACTAATCCCTTATACACAAAACAAAAAATATCATTTCGTATAAGAAATTTTGAATCAGCCAAATTAAAAGTCAATGATGTAAATGCAAACCCTATCGATATTGCGGCTGTTGTAGTATGGAGGGTTTTTGATGCTGCCGAGGCTCTTTTTGAAGTTGACCACTATGCTCATTATGTCCAAATTCAAAGTGAGGCGGCTCTTCGTGCAATGGCAACAACATATCCTTATGATATAATAGAAGACAAAGATGTTGGAGGGATAGCGTTGTCAAGTCATCAGGAAGAAATCGCTGAATTACTACAAGCATCTGTTGAAGATCGACTTAAGCGTGCAGGAATAGAAGTATTGGAGGCTCGCATAAGCCATCTTGCTTATTCACAAGAGATAGCTCAAGCTATGTTACGTCGACAGCAAGCAAGTGCAGTGGTAGCAGCAAGAAGTGAGATTGTTAAAGGAGCAGTTGGAATGGTCGAACTTGCTTTATCTCAATTAAGTGAGAAAGGAATAATTGATCTTGATGAAGATAAAAAAGCAACAATGGTTAGTAATTTACTTGTAGTACTTTGTTCTGAAACTGATACCACCCCAGTTGTAAATACAGGTACATTATATTGATTTCGAGGTTGAGTTGAATGCCGCAAGAATTCGATGATGAAGTAAAATCTAAGAAAAAAATCCTCCTTAGAATAGATAAGAAACTTCATTCATCTCTCAAAAAATGGGCTGATGATGATTTAAGATCAATCAACTCTCAAATTGAATTCATCTTGAGAAGTGCTATTCAAAAGAGATAATTATTCATTTTTTGATACAGGGCAGGTATTTATCCCGAGCGCTCGATAAATGTAACAATTACCCGATAATGCATTGAAAATTAGTGTCAAAGAAACAAAAACGAACACATAGTCAATTGGAGCTAAATTTTCAAAAGGATAGGCAAGAAGTAATAAAACAGCAGCAACCACAAGTCTAACTCCTCTATCGATATTTCCTTGATTTAATATTAATAAGTCGATAATTTTCCCTCCTTCGTCTCTAAAGTAATATATCTATCTCTGCTGTGTATTTGGATATTTCTTAATCAGTCATTCCAAGAAGATAATTATGGTGCAGAGGACAGGATTTGAACCTGCGAAGCACTACGCACTGGGACCTCATCCCAGCCCCTTTGACCACTCGGGTACCTCTGCCTTATAATCATCCAAATGTCATCCATATATCATAATGATGAAACAACTGGTAAGTGATCAGTATATATTTAATCCATATTTATGGGCTAATGGTACTTCTACGGCATATCTGATTATAGTTTCAATATTTCATCATTTTTAGATATAAAACCTTCTTTATTCACTGACGCATACCATCTTGACCAACCTGGATATTTTTTTTCTGATATTCTTACAAAACCCTCACCG
>JGI26060J43896_10000070_pt1 | contig 32414 bp, 33 predicted proteins | sample MarorgKNORR_S2LV_6_FD_43896 | JGI IMG/M metagenome (IMG submission 43896) | reverse complement strand
GGTTTATCAAATTCAGACCATCTCTCAATTGTTTTGGCTGCATAATCAGTAAATTCTTGAGCATTATTAGAGATGTTGACAAAGATAATATCTTGCCAGACAGCGGATTTTATTTTAAAGAGTCCTAGCTCATCATTTTTTATTGCTTCATGGGTATTAATATCAGTTCCACCTACCATTGGTGTGGCGCATAATTCACCTTTAAGGTTATAGCACCAGCTATGATATGGACAAGTAATTAGTCCTGATAGATTTTTCGGTTCTTCTATTAAAATCATTCCTCGATGCCGACAGGTATTTTGGAAAACATTAATATTATTATTCTCATCACGAGCCATTAATAATGGCATATCTACAAAACTCATAGGTTTTATATCGCCTGTATTAGGAATATCTTTTCCAAATCCAATGGCTGACCAGTTGTTAAATAGGATTGCTTTTTTTTCCTCATCAAAAACGGCATCACTTATATAGTGCTCATTAGGAAGACCTTTAGCCATAGCTGTTGATGTTAAAACTGAATCAAGATTGCTGTGTGGAGTCGTTGCCATAAAAAAATTAACAGAAAAAACATATAATACTATGAAGTATTATTTATCAGTAGTAATTAAATCCCATTAAAAAATTGAATTAATTTCAATTAATCGAAGCCCTTATTTATGATTTAGATATAAGAAAATCTCTTAGGATTTTTACATTTTCTGGAAGTAACTCTTCTTTCTCACTCATTATGTAAATTGCAGACGGTGCTGGTATTGAGGTGTCTCCTAGTATTACAAGTTCACCACTATCAAGCTTTGGTTTGCATAAATGCTTCCATCCAAGAACAATTCCCATACCATCAGAGGCTGCTTGAAGGGCAATCATATAATTATTTACGTGAGTACCTGGAGAAATCTTGCCTTTATAGCCAAGTGCACTAAACCAAGAAAACCAGTTAGACCAGTTTTTATCTTTAGCTCTAAGATGAATGAGAGGCGCTTGAGCCAAATCTTCAATACTTGGATTTGGGAATTCTTTAGCAAATTTAGGNCTACATACAGGNACTAATTCATCTTGAAATAGGGTGTGTTTTTGATTTGATTCATTTTCCACAAAGCCATAACATATTTTTAAATCCACAGCGATACCCTGTGAATCTGGATTATCAGTNACATGCTGATTGACAGGGATTTCTGGATGAAGCTTCCAGAACTCAGATAAGCGTGGGGGGAGCCAAAGGAAAGAAACAGCTGTGGTAGCACTAAGTATAACTTCTTTATCACTTGCAGATCTTCGAAGATTAGCGAGTGTTGATGAAATTGCAGTAAAACTACTTTGCAGAACGGCAAATAATGATTCACCATGATCTGTTAAGTTATTACCATGATGTTTTCTNTCAAATAAAGATAAGCCAAGCTCCGTCTCTAAGAACTTAATTTGATGACTTACTGCTCCAGGTGTAACTCCTAGTTCNTCAGCAGCACCTTTGAAGCTTCGATGACGAGCAGCAGTCTCAAACGTTGCTAAAGAGGTTAGTGGCGGTAATTTATAGTATCTTCTAGACATAATAGCATCCTAATGTTGAATATAAGTATACTTACAATTCGTTTTGTTATGGTCAGAATGACACCTTTTTAGAAAAAAAATCATCTTACTTATAATAAATATATTGATAAGTCATTAAAAATTAACATTTTTTTTATAAACCATGTAAATAGGCTTCTCTAGGCTTCTTTCTATAATATAATTCTAAAAATTTTAATCTAATAATTAATTTAAATAGGATGAATAAAAGTTATTTTTTTTTAAAAAAGAATTTATAATTAATTTCACTTTAGTTTGAATTTTTTAACTATTTATTACAACTTATTTAAAGATAATATAATTTGTCAAAAATGAATGTATTTATAACTAATAACNTACCTAAAAAATTAAAGGAGATTGAATATGTCTTTACCAACTAAAGCTCAATATGTCGTTGCTGGTGCCGGAATCCATGGGATGTCTACAGCTTGGCGATTAGCTGAAAAATTAACAGCAAATGGTGAGAGTGTTGATGGACGAATTGTGATAATTGATAAGGCTGATAGAATTGCTGCTGGGGCAACAGGTATTGCCTGTGGTGTAGTTCGTAATAATTATTTTCAACCTGCTATGCGCAAGTTAATGGCTCATTCTGTAAGTATATGGGAGAGTGATCCTGAGGCATTTAGCTATCATCCAAATGGTTACATGCAAATTTCATGTGAAAAAATGCGTCAAGACGTAAAACAAATACATACTGAGCAAGCAGCAATTGGTTATGACAGTGTTTTTATTGAGGGTGAGGAAGAATCTCGTAATTACATGCTTGAAATGTTTGATGATTGGCAAGCTGAGGGAATCACTTCAGTTCTGCATGAAAAGCCTGGAGGTTATGCAAATAATGTTAAGGCAATGGAAGGCTTATCAAAGAAGGTTTTAGACTTAGGAGTTAATGTAATTCTTAATACTGAGATCACTGGTTTTGTATCTGAAGGAAATGGAAAAAGAGTTACTGCTGTTGAGACAGACAAAGGTACTATTGAATGTGATAACCTAATTATTGGAGCTGGTCCGTGGGTACGTGATTTTTGGCATATGCTTGGACTTCCTTCTCAAATTGAATTAAAAGATCTTGAAGGTGAAGTTCATCAAGATATTGATATGTGGCGTTTTTGGCAGCTAGAGGAGGGTGTTTTAGAAGTTCCACCAGAAACTTTAGTAACTAATGANGGTAATATCCCACCTGTGCTTCATATTGATACTGATGCACCTCTATACTCAACAGTTGATGGCTCTTTAATTACAGATCAATTATGGGGAATTTATTACAAACCAGATTGGAGTTTTGGTGGAATCCAAGGCGGTGCATCTCCTTATACTGTTGATACACCAGTAGATGAAGTTGCTATTGATCCGTATGGTCCTGAAAGTAAAGAGTTTACAGCAAGTAAAGATTTTCCAGAAATGTGGGTATCTGCTCTTGCTCATTGCCACAAAAGATTTGAAGGTAAGATGCCGCACTATCATAAAGAGCCATCTGGCGGTATTGGTTGTTTCACTCCAGATAGCTTTCCAGTTATTGATACTTATAATGAAAATGTCACAATAATTGCAGATAGTAATCATGGATATAAAATGTTAGGTGTTGGCTGTTTAGTAGCAGAGGAATTAATGGGTGAAAAACAGGAGCTTCTAGAGCCTTTCAGATTTAGTCGTTTTAAAGAAGGAAAGTTACACCCAGTATCAAATAGTCCTTATCCTTGGAGCTAATATAGTGAGTAAAACTCGTTATTCTGCTTTTAAAGTATTAAAAGAGGCGCTTACTGGCCATAAAGGTTGGGAGCCGACTTGGCGTGATGCTGAGCCTAAAGCAGATGGCTATGATGTTATTATTGTTGGTGGAGGTGGGCATGGTCTAGCTACGGCTTATTATTTAGCTAAGAATCATGGAATTACAAATGTGGCTGTTATTGAAAAAGGCTGGATTGGTGGTGGTAATGTGGGAAGAAATACTACCATTATTAGATCTAACTATTTACTACCTGGTAATGAGCCTTTTTACGAATTCTCATTACAACTCTGGGAGAATTTAGAGCAAGATTTAAACTACAATGCTATGGTTTCACAGCGTGGAATCATGAATTTAATTCACTCTGATGCTCAGCGAGATGCCTTTATTAGAAGAGGTAATGGAATGTTGTTTGCNGATGCAGGTTGTGAATACCTTGAGGCAAAAGAGGTCAAAGAGAGATACCCTTTTTTAGATATGAATAATGCTCGTTTTCCAATTAAAGCTGCACTAGCTCAGCCNCGTGGAGGAACTGTTCGACATGATGCTGTTGCATGGGGATATGCCAGGGGTGCAAGTGATCTNGGGGTTGATATTATTCAAAACTGTGAGGTGACTGGATTTAATATTGAGAATGGAAAATGCCTTGGAGTTAAAACAACTAAGGGTGATATTAAGTCAGGTCGAGTAGGTGTCTGTGTTGCAGGTTCTTCTGGAAGAGTTATGGCAAAAGCTGGAATTAAGCTTCCTATTGAAAGCCATGTNCTCCAAGCATTTGTAACTGAAGGACTAAAACCAGTAATGGATAATGTTATTACTTTTGGAGCTGGACACTTTTATTGCTCACAATCAGATAAAGGTGGGCTAGTTTTTGGTGGTGATATTGATGCCTATAATACTTATGCTCAACGTGGNAATTTACCAGTTGTCGAAGATGTTTGTTCTGGTGGCATGGCTATTATGCCAATGATAGGCCGTGCTCGCTTATTAAGAATGTGGGGTGGTGTCATGGATATGTCCATGGATGGCTCTCCATTTATCGATAGTACTGAAATTGAAGAGTTATTCTTTAATGGTGGCTGGTGCTATGGTGGATTTAAGGCAACTCCAGCTAGTGGTTATTGCTATGCTCATTTACTAGCAACAGACTCTCCACATGAGGTTGCAACTGCTTTTAAGCTTGATCGTTTTAGGCGAGGTGCAATGATTGATGAGAAGGGTGTTGGTGCTCAACCAAACTTACATTGATAAATTAGATAATGATAATTAATCATCCATTATTAGGTCCCCGAGATTCTGAAGAGTTTGTATATTTGGGCTCTACTGATTTAATTAGTAGACCTACTAATTGGGAAGNTGAAGCTTCTGCTGAAGATTTTTATCAATACCAGTATATTAGAGAGAATATTGCAGGAGAGCATCGAGAGCTTTGGTATCACGAGCAAGGTGATCAGTCCTGGTTAGTTGTAACTAGAAATACAATTACACATGAAATTACTGAGGTAGAGTTGGCTCAAGACGTTTCAAGATCAATGGGTCGAGGCAAATGAGTCAAACTAATAGAATAGATGGTGGCTTAATTGACCATAAAAAAACACTAAGTTTTACTTTTAATGGTCAAATTTTAAGAGGCTATGAGGGCGACACTCTGGCTTCAGCTCTTCTTGCTAATAATAAACATTTAGTTGGTCGTTCATTTAAATATCATCGTCCTAGAGGGATTGTAACAGCTGGATCTGAGGAACCAAATGCCATTATGGAGATTGGTAATGGTTCTTATAAAGAACCAAATACACGAGCTACAGTTACTCAGTTATATAATGGATTAGAAGCAAAAAGTCAAAATCATAAAGGACCTCTTGGTTTTGATTTAATGGCGATTAATGATTTTTTATCACCACTTCTTAGCGCAGGCTTTTATTACAAAACCTTTATGTGGCCAAAGGCATTCTGGGAGAAGCTATATGAGCCAGTTATTCGAAATGCAGCGGGACTTGGATCGCTCTCTGGTGAATCTGATCCAGATACCTATGATAAGGGTTTTCGCTATTGTGACATCCTAATCATTGGGGCAGGCGCTTCAGGATTATCCGCAGCATTAACTGCAGCTAAATCTGGAGCAAAGATAATCCTTGCTGATGAAGATTTTTTGATGGGTGGACGTCTGAACAATGAAACTAATAAGATTGATGGTGTTTTAGGAAGTAAATGGGCAGCTGATATTGTTGCTAAGTTGAGTGAAATGCAAAACGTCACTTTAATGGCTGATACAACTATTTTTGGTGTTTATGATCATGGTATATATGGTGCGCTAGAAAATAAATCATCCGAAGCAAGAGAAAATCACGATAAACCGCGTCAAGTGAATTGGCGAATCTATGCGAAACGAGCCATTTTAGCTACTGGCGCAATAGAGAGAGCTATTGCTTTTGGTAATAATGATCGTCCAGGAATCATGATGGCCAGTGCTGTTCGAACTTATGTAAACCGGTTTGCAGTTACTCCAGGTCAAAACATTACAGTTTTTACAAATAATGATGATGGATGGCAGACTGCAAGAGATTTGTTATTAAAAAATATTAAGGTTGCAGCTGTTATTGATTCTCGACCGATTAAGCCTGTGCTAAGAATAGCAGGAGCTGAGATTTTTATGGGTGTAGATGTTATTGATACCAAAGGAAGAAGGGGCCTTAAATCAATTAAACTGTCAAATGGTAAGACAATTGAAACAGATACTCTTGCAGTTTCGGGTGGTTGGAATCCTAATCTTCATTTAACTTGCCATCATCGAGGTATTCCTAAATGGAATGAGGAGATTGCCTCATTTATTCCTGATGAGTCTGTTCCTCCAGGAATGATAGTTGCTGGACGTGCAAAGGGCACAATGGTTCTTGCTGATGCTATTATTGAGGCTCATAATATGGGGTCTTTAGTAGCTAAAGAGCTTGGTTTTAAAGCTGCTAAATTAGCACATGCCTCAACTCCAGAAGTAGCGTACAACGTTTCAGCGCACTGGGGAGTTGAAAGTGGCTCAAAGCGTGCCTGGGTTGATTTTCAAAATGATGTAACGGCTAAAGATATAAAGCTTGCAAATCAAGAGGGGTTTAAGTCTGTAGAGCATGTAAAACGATATACCACTTTGGGTATGGCAACGGATCAAGGAAAAACAGCTAACGTTCTTGGTATAGGAATCATGGCTCAGAATATGGACCAAACTATTGAAGAAACTGGAACAACTATATTTAGACCTCCTTATTCTCCAATCTCTATTGGTGCATTTGCTGGAAGAAGACGTGGAATGGAGTTTTATCCAACACGATATACACCNAGTCATAAATGGTCAGAAGAGCAAAATGCTGTTTTTGTAGAGGTTGGAATGTGGTATCGCTCCCAATGGTTTCCGCAACCAGGTGAAACTCATTGGCGTCAATCTGTAGATCGTGAAGTNATGCAAACTAGAGCATCAGTAGGTATTTGTGATGTTACAACTTTAGGAAAGATAGATATCAAGGGTGCAGATGTATCTGAATTTTTAAATAAAATTTATGTTAACGCATTTGCAAAATTGCCTGTTGGAAAAACTCGATATGGTCTAATGCTTAGAGAAGATGGTATGGTTATGGATGATGGAACAACAGCAAGATTGGCGGAGGATCATTTTGTGATGACCACCACCACTGCAAATGCTGTGAGTGTCTATCGCCACTTACAGTTTTGTCATCAAGTTTTGTGGCCTGATCTGGATGTCCACATGATTTCGGTGACTGAGCAGTTTGCTCAATATGCCGTTGCAGGACCAAATTCACGTAAGTTACTTGAAAAAATCATTGATTCTGAGCATGACATTTCAAATGAAGCATTCCCATTTATGGCTGCAGGTCAAATAACAGTTTGTGGTGGTGTGCCAGCTAGACTATTTAGAATATCATTTTCTGGCGAACTTGCTTATGAAATTGCTGTTCCAACAAGATATGGTGACTCCTTAATGAGAGCTATGATGGAGGCAGGAGAAGAGTTTAATGTTATTCCATATGGTACTGAAGCATTAGGTGTGATGAGAATTGAAAAAGGTCACGCGGCTGGACCAGAATTGAATGGTCAGACAAGTGCCTATGACTTAGGTATGGGTGGTATGGTTTCAGGTAAAAAAGATTTTATTGGTTATAAGTTAGGTCTAAGAGAAGATTTACAGCGTGAAGATCGAATGCAAATGGTTGGTTTTAAGCCAGTTAATAAAAATGATTTAGTTGAAAAAGGCTTCTCTATGGCTGGAGCTCATTTACTTGGTTTACGTGATCAAGCAACTACTGAGAATGATCAAGGTTGGATTTCGTCATCTATCTATTCTCCAATGCTAGGTTGTTATATAGGTCTTGGTTTTATAAAGAATGGATTAAAAAGAAAAGGGGAGTTTGTTAGGGCTGTTGATTTAGTTCGAGGAAGTGATATAGAGGTTGAGATTTGTAGTCCACACTTTTATGATCCAGAAGGAGAGCGTTTACGTGTCTGATTATATTCTAGAAAAGCTTTCAGCCCTTGAAGGGGTTGAGTATGAATTTGATGGTGTAGCGGTTTCTGAGGTAACGAATATGTCTCTTGTAATGGCTGCTATTCCAAAAGGAACACTAGCTAATGTTGAATCTGCAATAAAAAAATCATGTGGATTATCAATTCCAGAAATACAAAAATCTAGCGAATCTTCTGATTCTTCTATTACCTTTTGGAGGCTTCAAAATAACCAAGTTTTAGTTTTTTTTGCTTACGAAGGTAATGATGCAGAGTCATATCTAAAGAGCAAACTAAATGCACCTGTTTATTTAACGGATCAATCTGACACATGGGCTATGATAAGGGTTAAAGGCCCCAGATCTAGAGATATTCTTGAGCGTATATGCCCAATTAATATTGACAAAGATGTTTTTACAGTTGGAAGTGTATCAAGGACAGTAATGGAGCACATAGGAACAATTATTTATAGAGACGAGGATGATTCTTACATTCTCTTAACAATGCGCTCATTTGGGCGCTCTATGATTCATGCAATAGAAGTCTCGGCGAACAACGTTCTTTAAAAATAACTAGTTTTTCTTGTATTGTGTCATATAATTAACGCTTACATCATCACCTAATTTATATCTTTTTGTAATTGGGTTGTAACTCATTCCAATAATTGAACTTATTGATAATTTAGATGTTCTAGCCCATTCATCTATCTCACTAGGACGAATAAACTTTTGATAATGATGAGTTCCTTTAGGTAATAAATTAAGGATGTACTCTGCTCCAACAATTGCAAAAACATAAGATTTTGGGTTTCTATTTATAGTTGAGAAAAAAACTCTTCCACCTGGCTTAACTAATGAAGAGCAAGCGTCAATCACAAGTGACGGGTCTGGAACATGTTCTAACATTTCAAGACAGGCTATTACATCAAAAGACTCAGACTCAGTTTTGGTTAAATCTTCAGCAGATATTGATAGATAATCAATATCAAGACCTGACTCTAAAAGATGAAGTTTAGCAACTTCTAAACCAGCTTCAGCAAGATCAATTCCAACCACTGTTGCACCTTCAAGAGCAAGAGACTCACTCAAGATGCCTCCACCACATCCCACATCAAGAATACGCTTACCTTTGAGTGAACCTCCACATTGTTCTTTTATGTAGTTTAGGCGAAGGGGATTAATATCATGAAGAGGCTTAAACTCAGAATCTTTATCCCACCAGCGCGACGCTAGTGCTGCAAATTTATTTACCTCTTCGTGATCAACGTTTGAATTCATAGTGCCTTTATAAAGTTTAGTACTTCCTCTGCATGACCTTCAACCTTAACTTTGTCCCATTGATTAAGGATCTCTCCATCTGGGCTAATAACAAAAGTAGATCTAACGATTCCAATATGCTCTTTGCCATACATTTTCTTCAGCTTTAAAACATCAAATTGCTTACACAAAGACTCGTCCTCGTCTGAGATTAGGTCAATTGTGTAGTTGAATTTATTGATGAATTTATCATGCGATGCAATGGAGTCTCTAGAGACGCCATAGATCACTGAATTATTTGCAGCAAAGTCATCATTGAGCCTTGTAAAGTCATTACCCTCAATGGTGCACCCAGGGGTGTCATCCTTCGGATAAAAGTAGAGAACAATATTTCTTCCTTGGTCATCAGGAATGTTTACATTTAGATCACTTGTTGCGACACATGTAGTAGGATTTACTTTATTCATATACGATATAATCTCATGGTTTTAATAAAAGCAGTCATTTTATCATTGATATGCAAAATATCCGAAATTTTTCCATAATTGCACATATAGATCATGGCAAGTCTACAATTGCTGACAGGTTCATCCAATATTGTGGAGGACTCAGTGATCGAGAGATGTCCTCACAAGTTCTTGATTCAATGGACATTGAAAAAGAACGTGGTATTACAATCAAGTCTCAAAGTGTCTCCTTAAATTATGATTCTAAAGATGGCCAAACCTATCAATTAAATCTTATTGATACTCCTGGGCATGTTGATTTTTCTTATGAAGTTTCACGCTCACTATCTGCTTGTGAGGGGGCATTATTAATTGTTGATGCCTCTCAAGGGGTTGAGGCTCAGACTGTTGCTAACTGCTACACAGCTCTGGATCAAGGTTTAGAGGTTTTATCTGTTCTTAATAAGATTGACTTATCTGCGGCTGAGCCAGAAAGAGTTGTTGATGAAATTGAAGATGTTATAGGTATAGAAGCTCATGATGCTGTTCATGCTAGTGCAAAATCAGGAATAGGAATAGAAGATATCCTTGAACAAATTGTGGAAAGAATTCCAGCACCTGAAGGAGATATAGATGGCTCTATCAAGGCGCTTATTATTGATTCTTGGTTTGACAATTATTTAGGAGTTGTCTCATTAATTAGAGTTATAGATGGAGAAATAAAGCCAAAATCAAAAATCAAAATATTTTCTAATGGTGATGAGCACCTTGTAGATGAGGTTGGTATCTTCACTCCTAAAAGAACCAAGACTGATAGTTTAAAGGCTGGAGAAGTTGGCTATTTGATTGCTAGTATTAAAAATATTGATGGTGCTCCAGTAGGAGATACTATTACTGGAAGCAAAGATCCAGTTAAGGTTCCATTGGAGGGTTTTAAGCCAGTACAACCAAGAGTTTTTGCGGGTTTATTTCCAACCTCTGGAGAAGATTATGAGAAATTTAGAGATGCACTTGCAAAGTTACGTTTAAACGATGCCGCCTTACAGTATGAGCCTGAAAACTCAGATGCACTTGGGTTTGGTTTTAGGATTGGATTTCTTGGTCTTCTTCATATGGAAATTGTTCAAGAGCGTTTGGAGAGAGAATACGATTTAGATTTAATAACAACAGCCCCAACTGTAATTTTTGAAGTTTTAGATACTAAGGGAAATGTAACTAAAATTGATAGTCCATCAAAACTTCCTATCGTTCAATCTATTGTTGAGTTTAGAGAGCCAATTATTACTGCTAACATTTTAGTAACTAACGAATATGTTGGGCCAGTTATTAGCTTGTGTGTTGAAAAAAGGGGTGTGCAAAAAAACATCAACTATATGGGAAGACAAGTTTCTATAGTCTATGAACTGCCACTCAACGAAGTAGTGCTTGATTTTTTTGACAAACTCAAGTCAGTTTCAAGAGGTTTTGCATCTATGGATTATCAGTTTGAACGTTATCAAACTGCAGATCTTGTCCGTCTAGATATTCTTATTAATAATGAGGGTGTTGATGCTCTTGCGTTAATAATTCATCGTGATAACTCTACCCATAAAGGCCGAGAAATTGCTGTGAAAATGAAAGAGCTGATACCAAGACAAATGTTTGATGTAGCAATTCAAGCTTGCATTGGATCGAAGATTATTTCCAGAACAAATGTTAAGGCGCTCAGAAAAAATGTAACCGCTAAGTGTTATGGTGGTGATATAACTAGAAAGAGGAAGCTCCTCGAAAAGCAAAAGAAGGGTAAGAAAAGAATGCGCTCAATAGGCCGGGTTGATATTCAAGAGGCTTTTCTTGCTGTCCTTCATATCGATTAAATTATCTCATCTAACCTAGTAAACCAGTCAGTATGATCCTCAGGGCAAACTAAGGTAGGCTTTATACTGGGTGATTCGATAGAGCTTCCCAGAGGAAGTAACATCCATCCTCGTGAAGTCTGTCTTGGAACTCGTGAACCACAATTATGACAAAACGCATTACCAAAGGTATTTGGAGAAGGTAAGGCGAACTCTCCTCTATTATTCTCTCCTGAAAGCCATACGAATTGTTCAGGCTTTACAAAAAGATTTGTTGCAAAGGCTGCTCCAGTAACTTTGCGACACCTTGAGCACTGGCACATTCCAAAAAACTCATAGGGGCCATTCATTTTCCATGATACTTCTCCACAAAGGCATTCACCATTTAAAGTTTTTTCAGTTTGCATAATTAAGTAATTTTTTTATTAATTTTATTACATTGCTAGTATTTCTATAAAAAACTTTGTTCCAAAGTAGGATAGAACTAAAACGGCAAAAGCAATTTGTGTTGATCTTGATACAAGCTTACCTCTCCACCCAAAAAACTTATGACCAAGAACTATACCCACAAAACCAATCCATGCAATTATTGATAGGATTGTTTTATAGGTAAGCTTCTGAGTAAAAAAATCATCAATATAGTAATATCCTGATATTAAAGAAAAAGTCAATAATAGTGAACCCATCTTTAAAGTTTGATAAAGAAAATCTTCCATTGTTTGGAATGCAGGAAGCTTATCTACAAATGTATTAATATTATGCTCATGCAAAAATTTCTCTTGAATACTTAATAGTATTGATTGAGCCACAGCAAGAGCTAAAAGTGCATATGCACCAATTGAAAGAAAGACATGAATTGCTATTGAAGTTGAAAGAAGCTTTCCCTGGGTTCCAGGAAAAAATAACGCCAGCATTACTAAAATTGCACTTAGAGGGTAAACCAGAATTCCTAAAGAATGAATAGGGCGACTGAATGAAGTTATGAATAGGAGCGTTGCTATAACCCAGGCAACAAAGGACATGCTTATTGTTAGACCAAAAAAAATCCCATTTTGTTGCCAGACATCAAACAATATAAAGCCATGAGAGCTGCTAGCAATTAGAAGTATTAAATTAACAATTGTTCTATGCTGATTTGTAACTTTATCAAGAACAAAATATCTTGTTAACAATAATCCAGCTATAAGATAAGCAACAAAGGGTAGGGTGTGAAGTAAGGGCATCTCTAGCTTTGTAAGAGTAAAAGATTATATAATGGAATATTACACTTTATTTGAATCAAATGTTTGACAATTTAACTGATCGTTTATCTAATAGTTTTAAAGCTATACAAGGTAAAAATAAACTTTCTGAAAATAATATTAAGGAGGCTTTAAGAGAGGTCAGAAGGTCTCTTTTGGAGGCTGATGTCGCGCTTGATGTCATTAAGTTTTTTCTAGATCAGGTTCAAACAAAATCTATTGGTCTTAAGGTTGGTGAAGGCCTGAGTCCATCTCAATCATTTATAAAGCTCGTTGAAAGTGAATTAACTGAAATTATAGGTGGTCAAAATGAATCATTAAATCTTGCGACTCAACCACCAGCTGTAGTAATGGTTGCTGGACTTCAGGGATCAGGAAAGACTACTTCAATTGCAAAACTTGCTCGGTATCTGAAAGAGGAACAAAAAAAGAAAGTGCTTGTTGTTAGTGCTGACGTTTATAGACCTGCAGCTATTGAGCAGTTGAAAGTTCTTGCTGAACAAGTTGGTGTTGATTTTTTCCCATCAACAGTCGATGAGAAACCAGAAAAAATAGTTTCTGATGCAAAAAAACAAGCTCAGTCGCAGTTTCATGATGTTCTTCTTGTTGATACTGCAGGGCGTCTTCATGTTGATGAACAAATGATGTCTGAAATTCAAGTGCTTCAAAAGCAGGTTAACCCAATAGAGACCTTGTTCGTTGTAGACTCAATGACAGGACAGGATGCTGCACATACTGCAAAAACATTCTCTGATATGCTTCCATTGACTGGTGTTATTCTAACTAAAACTGACGGTGATGCTAGAGGTGGAGCTGCTCTTTCAGTTAGGCATATTACTGGAAAGCCAATTAAATTTATGGGTGTTGGTGAAAAAACTGATGCTTTAGAGCCGTTTTATCCAGATAGATTAGTTTCTCGTATTCTTGGAATGGGAGATGTACTTTCTTTAGTTGAGGAAATTTCAAAAAAAGTTGATCATAAAAAAGCTCAAAAAAATGTCCAAAAAATGGTCAAGGGTAGATTTGATCTTGATGATATGCGAGACCAACTTGAGCAAATGCAGCAAATGGGTGGAATGGGAGCTTTAATGGATAAACTTCCTGGAATGGCAAAAATGCCCCAAAGTGTAAAAAATCAAGTCATTGGAGATAGTGATAGTTCNAGAATGATTGCCATTATAAATTCTATGACACCTAAAGAAAGAACCCATGTTAATCTTATCAAAGGCTCTCGCAAAAAAAGAATTGCTGATGGTTCTGGTACAGATGTTCAAAATGTCAATAAGTTGTTAAAGCAGTTTGAAAAAATGCAAAAAACTATGAAAAAAATGAAAGGTGGAAAAATGAAGAAAATGATGCAACAGATGGGAGATATGCAAGGTGATGGAGGTATGCCAGATCTTTCTCAAATGCCAGGGCTGGGTAATAAAAAATTCCCTTTTTAAAATTGTCTATTGCAGTTTATTTTTTTTGATATAAAATTCTTCGATTAATTAATACTTAATAATAAAAAATGAAACTAAATTTAAAAATATTTGCAGTTTTTTTGTTTAGTTGTTTTTTACTTCAGCCAGGATTATCCCTTGCAGATAATCATGTTGAGACTATTCAACTTTCCTTAGTTATTTCTTCAGCTGATGAAATTAATCTGACTGCAGTAAAGCAAGTAGAAAAAGGATTAAATTCTTTTGAGGCAATTAGTCAACTAGTTATTGTTGGTTCAAAGGATACTAGTTACGGTCCACAAATTATGTCTTTAGGTGGAATAGAGGCTATTGGTAATACTTATTGGGCATTATACGTTGATGGCAAAATGTCAATGGTTGGAGCTCAGGATGTTATTCTTATGAGTGACACATTTATACGCTTGAATATGGAAGCTTTTTAATATATTATTGGACACAAAAAAAGGAGATCTAATATGAGTAATCAAGATCAAAAACTTAATTCGAGTTTTAGTTACTTAGTAATTTTAGCCGTCTTGATCGTTCTCGGTGTTGCTGGTAGGTTATTACCTCACCCACCTAACTTTACTCCTATGGCAGCTATTGCACTATTTGCTGGATTTATATTTATAAAAAGATATATGTCGATTATTGCTGTTGTTGCAACAATGCTTCTATGCGACTATTTTGCTTTTGGCTCACTTTCAGCTAGTTGGTTTGGTTCAAAATCAATGTTTGTTGTTTATCTTGCGTTGTTATTTCCAATAGTTTTTAAGAATTTCTTACAAAAGAAACTTGGTTTACTGAGACTTACTGGCGCAGCACTTGCAAGTTCAACAGTTTTTTTCCTTTCAACTAATTTTGCAGTTTGGGCATTTTCACCAATGTATGAAAAAACATTTGAAGGATTTATTCTTTGTTACACGATGGCTATTCCATTTTTCCATAATACAATCGCAGGTGATTTGGTTTGGACAGGCTTAATATTTGGAACCTATTTAGCTTTACGTAATTATTCCAACTTGCAAATTTTTAAGCAAAAAAATACTCTTATCTTTAATTAAAGCTAGTAGCTTTTTTTGGTTTATGATTCAGTCATAAAAATAACCTTTCTTCAATGAAATAAGGCTCTAGATGACAACACACTTAAAAGGACTTTTAATGACTGTTTTTGCGGTTATTATTTTGAGTCCTGACTCAGTTCTTATTAGACTTGTTGAAGACGCTTCTCCTGAGGTTGATAGTTGGACTGTTTTATTCTGGAGAGGTCTGTTGTATGCAGTTGGTGTCTCCTTGCTTGTTTTTATCAAATATCGGTCAAAAACTATCAAGGAATTTCAAAATATTGGCAAGGGTGGTCTATTAATTGGTTTCTTTTCTGGAATTAGTACTGGAACCTTTGTTTTTGCTATTGTCTACACTTCAATTGCTAATGCGCTAGTTATTATTAGNACTGGACCAATAATGATCGCTATTGTGTCATGGTTTTTATTAAAAGAAAAATCTAGTCTAATTACCTGGGCCTCTATGATTATTGTTTTTATTGGGATTTATATTGTAATGAGTGGTAATTTTGGGGGAGATAAGTTAGTTGGTGACTTATTTGCATTAGCAACAGCTNTTATGATGGGCTTTACATTTACCTTGACTCGAAAATATAAAACAATAAATATGGTTCCAGTGAATGCAATTGGTGGCGTTATTGCAGCTTTCATTGCTTTTATAATGGCTAATAAAATTGCGGTTCCAATTGAAGTTTTTAAATATGTACTTGCGATGGGGACTATCCTTTCAATATCATTTAGTTTGATTACAATTGCTCCAAGATATATGCCAGCGGCAGAAGTTGGGATGATTATGCCCCTAGAGACTGTTCTTGGAACGCTAATTGCTTGGTATGTAATTAATGAAGAGCCAACAGCAAATGCACTTATTGGCGGCTCTATAGTCATTGTTACCTTGTTTTTGCATTCATGGTACAGTAGCAATCTAGCCCGTAAGATTGAAAAAATCTAGGAGAAATTAAGTGTCAAACCATCTTAAAGGTATGTTGATGGCATTTTTTGGTGTTTTTATATTAAGTCCTGATGCTGTTTTAATAAGACTAGCAGATGCAGATAGTTGGTCAATTCTTTTATGGAGGGGTATTTTTTACGCTCTTGGAATCCTAATTATTTTATTAATAACTCATCGATCTAAAGCTCTAAATGAAGTAAAAAAAATTGGTAAAGATGGTGTATTAATTGGAATCCTAACTGGGCTTGGAAGTGTTACTTTTGTATTTGCAGTTCAACTCACTTCAATTGCAAGTGCTCTTGTCATAATTAGTATCATGCCAATGATGACCGCTATCATTTCCTGGCTTATACTTAAAGAGAAGTCAGGAATTTTCACCTGGTTCTCTATGGTGCTTGTGTTCATTGGAATCTATATTGTAATGGATGGTGAACCCAAAGGCTCAAGCTTAATAGGAAACCTATTTGCATTAGCCTCAGTAACATTTGGAGCCACTGGCTTTACTCTTATTAGAAAAAATAAAAGTATTAATATGATTCCTGCAATGGGTGTTAACGCAATAGTATCTGCTCTCATTGCAGCTATTTTTGTAGAAACAGTTATATTGCCACTTGACTCTATGCTCTATATTTTTGCTATGGGTTTAATGGTTTCTTTATCTTTCAGCCTACTGACATCTTCAGGAAGATATATACCTGCAACTGAAGTTGGGATGTTTATGCCATTAGGAGCTGTATTTGGAACTTTAGCAGGTTGGCTAATAATTAATGAGCAACCTTCTAGTGGAGCCTTAATTGGTGGTTTTATTGTACTGCTAACTATGTTTGTCCATTCTTGGCATAGCAATAAAATTGCAAAAGAATAGCAACAAATTAAATTAAAGGTAATTTATTTATGACTAAAATAGTTGCCTATTCGATATTCAATATTTTGACTCAAGTTAATGATAAAAAATAAAGCAATTAGAGCTGATTTAATAATGCTAATAACGGCTGCTATTTGGGGTTTTGCATTTGTTGCTCAGCGGGAAGGGATGGAGACTATGGGGCCTTTCCTTTTTAATGGCTCTAGATTTTTTATCGGCGTTGCTGTTTTGTCTCCATTAGTCTGGTATTTATCAAAAAAGAAAAAAACATCAAATAAAGAAGAAGTATCAACTAAAAAGTTACTATTAGCTGGAACGGTAGCGGGATTATTTTTGTTTGCAGCATGTAGCTTTCAACAGGTAGGTTTGCAATATACAACAGCTGGTAAGTCTGGCTTTATTACTGGTTTATATATATTTTTTGTTCCTTTAATCGGTTTATTTTTTGGACAGAAAACAGGTTCTGGTACATGGATTGGAGCTTCAGTTGCTCTCATAGGTCTTTATCTTCTGAGCATCAAGGATGACTTTAGTTTTGCTGAGGGTGATTTGTTTCAACTAATCTGTGCTGTATTTTTTGCTGCACATGTTCTAGTAATTGGCTATCTTGCAAAACGAATGGACCCTTTAAAACTCTCTCTAATTCAGTATGTGGTATCTGCTGTCTTAAGTTTTATTATTGCAATGGCAATTGAGGATATTCGTTGGGATATGATCGTTGATACAGCAATTCCTTTACTTTATGCTGGTGGATGTCAATAGGTGTTGGCTATACTCTTCAGGTGGTAGCGCAACAGCATGCTAAATCTTCCCATGCGGCAATTATTTTAGGACTTGAAGGTGCTTTTGCGGTATTAGGTGGCTGGTTGCTCCTAGACGAGCATCTATCAACTAGAGGGCTTATTGGTTGTGTATTAATGTTGACTGGGATGCTTTTATCTCAATTAATACCTAAATTTAACTTAAAAAAGTTGAGCTAGTGATCCAATTATTATTTTTGGCGTGGTATCATAATTTCACACCTGTTGCTAAGAAATAAAATCGTGAAAAACATCATTGAACTTCAAAATATATCTGTATTTCAACAAAGAAATAAAGTCTTTGATGAGTTATCTTTAATAATCAATGAAAGTCAAAATACAGTCATTTTAGGTCCTAATGGCTCAGGGAAAACTACCTTATTAAAGCTTCTAAATCGTGAGCTTTACATTGTCCAAGATAATAAAAGTTATATAAAAATTTTTGATAAAGAGCGTTGGAATATTCAGGAGCTTAGAACTCAGTTGGGAGTTATTTCACAACATCTCCAATATAACTATTCTAATAGTGCTATTGGCCTTTATGTTGTTTTATCTGGCTATTATGCAAGTGATGGTATCTGGCAGCATCAAGTTTTTGATTCTGAAAAATTAGACCGTGCCCATGAGGTTATGGATTTATTAGGATTACTAGAATTAAAGGATCGCCCATTTTTTTCAATGTCAACAGGAGAGCAGCGAAAGTTTCTTTTAGCAAGAGCTCTAGTCCATGACCCTGAAGTACTTGTTTTTGATGAGCCAACAGTGGACTTGATTTACGTGCCTGTTTTCAATACCTTGAAATTATTCAAGAGCTTATGAAAAATGGAAAAAAAGTTGTTCTTGTGACTCATCATATTCATGAAATTCCTCCTGAAATCACTAGAGTGATCATGATAAAGAAAGGCCAGTTAGTGGATGATGGTAAGAAAGAGGAGATTCTTACAAATAGCAAATTAACCAGTTTATTTGATTGGCCTATAAAGGTTATAAAAGAAAATGGTTATTATCAGGCAATACCTGGCTAATTATTTGCTTTTTGTTCTAAAGAGTGCAGATCTTGCATGGGCCTCTAAACTTTCCCCATCAGCTATAGTAGCCGCAATTTGACCTAAAGTATTTGCCCCTTCTGGTGAAGCCATTATGATACTAGATTTTTTTTGAAAGTCATATACTCCCAGAGGAGATGAAAATCTTGAAGTGCCTGCAGTTGGCAGCACATGATTTGGTCCTGCACAATAATCTCCTAAAGCTTCGGAAGAGAATTTACCCATAAATATTGCTCCAGCATGTTTAATATCATCTAACAATGATTCTGGTTCTTCTACTGAAAGCTCTAAATGTTCAGGAGCTATTCTATTAGATATTTCTATTGCTTCATTAATATCTTTAGTTAAGATAAGAGCACCTCTATTTTTAAGCGCCTTTGAAATAATATTAACTCTTTTCATAGTGGGAAGAAGTTTTTTAATGCTATTTTCAACCTGGCTTATGAAATCTTTATCTGGACAAAGAAGAATAGATTGAGCATCTTCATCATGCTCTGCTTGGGAGAATAAGTCCATTGCAATCCAATCAGGGTCTGTAGACCCATCACAAATTACTAAAATTTCAGAGGGACCTGCAATCATATCAATACCAACTGAGCCAAATACTTGACGTTTAGCAGTTGCAACGTATATGTTACCAGGACCAACTATTTTATCTACTTTTGGAATACTCTCAGTTCCATAAGCAAGAGCTGCAATTGCTTGAGCACCTCCTATGGTAAATACTGAATCAACTTCAGCAATATAAGCTGCTGCTAGAACTAAGTCATTACAAATACCATTAGGTGTTGGAACAACCATAATAAGTTCTTCAACACCAGCCACTCTAGCTGGAATTGAATTCATTAGGACTGAAGAAGGATAGGCAGCTTTTCCACCAGGAACATATAAACCAACACGATCTAAAGGAGTAATTTTTTGACCTAATACAGTTCCATCATTTTCAGTATAAGTCCAAGTTTTGCTAATCTGTTTTTGATGATAACTTTTGATTCTATCCGCAGCAGTTTTGAGAGCATTTTTTTGGTCATTAGATAGATTATCAAATGATTTTTTAAGTCTTTCTTTAGAGATAGTTAACTCAGCATTGATGAAACATCAAGAGAATCTAATTTAGCTGTGAGACTAATAAGTGCCTGGTCACCTCTTGTTTGAACATCAGAAATAATTTTTTTAACTACTTCATATATTTCGTCATTAGAGTCATTATCAAATGATAGTAAGGATGATAATTCAGAATCAAAATTTTTACTTTTTGAAGAAAGTTTACGAATCATAAGCTTTTTTCTATCTTTTTTAGCCAAACATTGATTTCTTTATGTTTTGTGTTGAATGAGGCAGAATTAATAATTAATCTTGAGCTAATATTTCTTACTAATTCTCTAGCAACTAAATTATTTGCTTTAAGAGTGTCACCTGTATCTACAAGGTCAACAATACAATCAGATAGTCCCACTATTGGAGCAAGTTCCATAGCACCAGAAAGTTTTATAATCTCAACTTGTTTTCCTTTTGCATGAAAAAATTCTTTTGTAGAATTTACATATTTCGTTGCCACCTTTAAAGAATTTAAATTAAGATCTTGTTTTTCATTAGAGGCAACCATAAGGCGACATTTAGAAATACCTAAATCTAATAATTCAAATACTCCTGATGATCCATGCTCCAACAAAACATCTTTACCAGCTATACCAATATCTGCAGCTCCGTGCTGAACAAAAACTGGAACATCACTAGCTCTAAGAATAATAACTTTAATATTTTCAATATTAGTATTAAGTATGAGCTTTCTACTTTGCAGTTCATTAGGCGCAACAAAGAGACCAGCCTTTTTAAGTAGAGGTAGGCTTTGTTCTAATATTCGACCTTTTGAAAGTGCAATTGTAAGCATTTATTTTTTTTATAATAAGTTTAGTGCTGAACACGTTCAATGTCAGCACCAAGCATTTTAAATTTTTCTTCAATCATTTCATAACCACGATCCAGATGATAGACGCGCTCTATTGAAGTTAATCCGTTAGCAGCAAGTCCAGCTAATACAAGACTAGCTGAAGCCCTCAAGTCAGTTGCCATAAGATTTGCTCCAGTCAGTAATTTTACCCCTTTACAAACAACAGTATTACCTTCAAGATTAAGATTTGCACCCATTCGACTGAGTTCTGGGACATGCATGAAACGATTTTCAAAGATAGTTTCTGTAATAGTGCTACTTCCATCCGCAATAGAGTTTAATGCCATAAATTGAGCTTGCATATCAGTTGGAAAATTTGGGTACGCACTGGTACGAATATTAACTGGTTTTGGACGTTTGCCTTTCATATCAAGTTTAATAGAATTTTGATCAGTTTGAATATCAGCTCCTGTTTCAATTAGCTTTCCAATTACAGCCCTCATAGAGTCAGGCTCTATATTATTAACAGTTATTTTTCCACCTGTAATTGCTGCAGCTACAAGATAAGTGCCAGCTTCTATTCTGTCTGGACAAATATTATAATTAACACCATCAAGGCTATCTACTCCTTCAATAATTAATGTAGAAGTATTTTGACCTGAAATTTTAGCACCCATTTTCTTTAAACAAGAAATTAAGTCAGTAACTTCAGGTTCTTGAGCAGCATTATTAATTGTAGTTATTCCCTTAGCAAGGGTCGCTGCCATCAAAATATTTTCTGTTGCAGTAACAGAAATCATATCAAAATTAATTTGTGTCCCAATAAGCTCTTTAGCTTCTGCAAAAATATATCCATTTTTTACTTCGATCTTAGCACCCATTTTCTCAAGCGCATCTAGATGAAGATTTACAGGCCGAGTNCCAATTGCACACCCTCCAGGTAGAGAAATTTTAGCTTTTTTGTATTTTGAAAGCATCGGNCCAAGGGTAAGTATTGAAGCNCTCATAGTTTTGACTAATGAATATTCTGCTACAAGATTTGTCAAATTAGANGAGTCAATATAAATTGAACCGTCCTCCTCAAGTACAAAGTTCGCACCCATATCCATTAATAGACGGAGNGTGGTTGATACATCACTTAATTGGGGAGTGTTAGATAGTTTGAGCGGCCCATTAGCAAGAATTGATGCAAAAAAAATGGGTAAAGTAGCATTTTTAGAGCCAGAGGTTTTAATGCTGCCATTTAACGGCAGCCCTCCATTGATAACTAATTTATACATTTATATTAGGATCTACTGAGCATTTTTTCGATAAGACCATCAATTCCTTGACGTTTTATTTTAGAGTCATATCCAACCTTTTCGATATCAACGATACTTATTGTTTGATATACTAAATCATATATTTTCCATCGATTTTTACGAATTAATCGAAGTGTAACTGTAGCACTTGAACTTTCATTTTTTAAGGAAACCAAGACTTTAACATTTGCAATATTATCAGTTTGAGAATATTGATTATCAACAGANANATTAATATCTTTCCAATCTTTCATATCAGCTAGGATACTTACATAATCTTTAATTAAAGAATTCTTAACGTCTCTTTCAAATATTTTTCTTTGTCTATTATCAAGGTCTTTCCAATAATCACCTAAAGCAAGTTCGGTACTATGCTCTAAATCCATATATGGAATAATTTTCTTTTTGGTTAAATTTAAAGTGTTTTGTAATGTTCCATTACTTTCAGAATGAAGTGCAATGAATGAGCAAATTACATCATTGACAATTGCCTCAACTTGTTCAGTAGGATTATCAGCAGCCATTTTTGGAGAAATTGATGGACAATCAGCTGCTGAAGCAATTCCGATAAAGCAAAAACTGAATAAGAAAGCCTTTAAAATATTAAGTATAAATTTCATGAAAGCTATTGTACTATATCTGCGAAAAAAATTACTGAAATGAAAAGTCAAAATATTAAATTAAGACTGAAAAATCTTTCTAAAGAATCTGGGGTTTATAAGATGCTTGATAAGAAAGGTTCTGTAATCTATGTTGGCAAAGCAAAAAATCTTAAAAATCGAGTTTCAAGTTATTTTAAAAAATCATCAGGAGATGAAAAATTAAAACAACTTCAAGCAAGAATATCTGATTTTGAGGTATTTATTACTAAAACTGAAATCCAAGCTCTTATATTAGAGAATGATTTAATAAAGCAATATAACCCTAAATACAACATTCTTTTAAAAGATGCTAAAAGTTATCCATATTTATACATTAGTGACGACAAGCATCCAAGATTAGGTTTCTTTAGAGGTAAAAAGAATAAAAATTATAAATATTTTGGACCATACCCATCTAAATATGTAGCAAGAGATGCTCTAGTACTATTGAAAAAAATTTTTAAAGTTAGGCAGTGTAGTAATAGTTTTTACAGGGCTCGCTCAAGACCATGTTTAGAATATCAAATAGGCCTTTGCAGTGCACCATGTGTTGGAAAGATTTCAGATGAAAAATATGTTCAAGATGTTAATATGGTCTCTCTATTCTTAAATGGTAAGGCAGGAAAGGTTCTTAATCAAGTGTCTCAGAAAATGGAGAGCGCTTCTATTGAGTTGGATTATGAAGCCGCTGCTGATTATAGAGATCAATTAATTATTCTTAGAAAAATTCAAGAACGTCATGGCTCTCAATTTGAATCGGATATGGATGTAATAAGTGTATCAACAAGTTCAGGTATCCATTGTGTTGTTATTGTATTTGTTCGCTCAGGAAAACAAGTAGGTAATGAAAAATTTTTCCCAAAGAATGCTAAAGATGAATCTAGTGAAGGAGTCTTAAAAGCTTTTTTGCCACTTTACTATTTGGGAAAAAATATACCTAGAATGATTTTAGTTAGTCATAAATTACAAGATAAAGCTATTTTGGAATTAGCTTTGAAAACTAAAATAATTCAATCTCCTAAATCTGATAAAAAGCATTTTCTTGAAATTGCAAAGCTTAACGCTGATGACCATTTAAAGCAACATCTAGAGTCAACTTTTACAAAAAATAAACAACTTATTAGTATTCAAAAAGTTTTAGCGTTACCAAGTAAGCCAAATTATATGGAATGTTTTGATATCAGCCATACCATGGGTGAAGCTACAACAGCATCATGTGTGGTTTTTGAAAATGGATTACCAAAGACTAGTAAATATAGGCAGTTTAATATTAATGATATTACACCTGGGGATGATTATGCTGCAATGAATCAAGTTATTTTTCGTCGATACTCAAAACTTCAAAAGCAAAAAAAACAAATGCCAGATATAATTTTTATTGATGGAGGTTTAGGTCAATTGAATCAGGCGATTATGGTAATGGATTCTATTGGAATCGATTCACCTGTTCTTGTTGGAATTGCAAAAGGGGAGGGAAGAAAGGCTGGACTTGAAACTCTTATAATAGTTGAAAATGAAAAAGTTAAGAAAATTAACCTACCACCATTTGATCCAGCTCTTCTTCTCATAAATCATATTAGAGATGAATCACATAGATTTGCAATTAAGAATCATCGAAAAAAACGAGCAAAAAGTCGAACCCAGTCCTCTCTTGAGTCAATTAAAGGTGTTGGTTCCCTCAAAAGAAGCGCTCTGTTAAATCATTTTGGAGGTCTTCAAGAAATTGAGAATGCTAGTGTTGATGAACTTCAAAAAGTTGTTGGCATTAATAATAAATTAGCGTCTAAAATACGAGAGTCATTAAAAAAATAAAATTAATATGTTTATACTTAGATTGTTCATTGTTGCAGGTGTAGTTAGCTACGTAATTTGGCTTTTTTATACCCGAATTTTAAAAAAAGATATTGCTCTTACCATGGTCATTTCATGGGTTCTAGTAGCAACATTTTTGATTTATCTTGTGCTTGGTAGTATATCTTTTTTAGTTGAAGGCTCTATCCCTTAGAAGAAATTACTAGGGTATTTAGATGATTTGTATTAGTAATAATTCGGTTTGTGGCATTAACTATTATCGATAAATTAGAGACCTCCCAAACTGGTATATCTCGCATATGATCTCCCATATAGTCAAAGTTTTTTTCACCATAACGTTTCACTAAGGTTTCTGCCTTATTATGACTTGACAAATTAAAGTCTTTATTACTAGCCATAACATCATCAAAAATTTTAAGATGCTTTGCTACTGCAAATGCATAATTTTTATGTGAAGCTGTTGCCAGTACTATTTGACTCCCTTGTTTTTTTCTTTGCATAATAAAGCTAATAACATCTTCATTATATGGCAGCTCAGATATATTAATTTCAAATCGCCTTACTAATTGGTCTTTAAGAAAGCCCTTGCCTTTCCAAAGCCAAAATAAATAATGGAAAATTAACCATGGTCTTTTAGATAAAACACCCAGAGAAGATAAAAATAATAAATCAGTATCAATAAGAGTGTGGTCCAAGTCAACAATTAAAGGAATTAAATTTTTATCCATTATCTAATTTACTCCATTGTTCATAAAGTGATTCTAATTTTTTTTCCATCTCATATAATTTGATATTTAAATTGTGAGCATCTGGATTTTGATAGAAATCTGGATCAGAAAGTGATTTTTGAGCAACAAAAATTTCATTTTCTAGATTTTCAATATCACCAGGTATGGATTTTAATAGTTGTTGATCATTATATGAAAGCTTTTGCTTTGGTTTTTCTAGCCTAGCTTTTAAATTATTATCCTTATTAGAAATTATATTTTTTTTATCTTTAACTTGGGCAATATAATCATCATATCCTCCTGAATACTGCTCAATAACAGCATTTCCCTCCATTACTATGGTTGAGCTAACAATATTGTTTAAAAATGTTCTATCATGAGAGATTAGAATTACTGTTCCTGAATAATCAACTAACATTTCTTCTAATAATTCAAGAGTTTCAACATCTAGATCATTAGTAGGCTCATCAAGTACTAAAAGATTTGCAGGTTGAGATAAGATTTTTGCAAGCATTAGTCGATTTTTCTCACCACCTGAAAACATTTTTATTGGAGCCATTGCTTGTTTACCTGTAAATAAAAATTGTCTTAAATATCCAATTACATGCTTACTTTTGCCATTTATATCTATGTAATCTTTNCCTCCAGACACAAAGTCCATAGCCTTCATATTTGGCTCTAGAGTCTCTCTCATCTGATCATAGTATGCTAGTTGGATTGTCTTCGATCGTCGAATAGAGCCTAAATCAGGAATTAATTGACCAAGAAGAAGCCGAATTAAGGTAGATTTTCCAGAACCATTACCTCCAATAATGCCTATTTTTTCTCCCTTTAAAACTAATAGAGAAAATAATTTAACAAGCTCAAGTTGATTAATTTTATAGCTAATATTTTTTACTTCAAAAACAATTTTAGAGACTCNTTTTTCATCTTCTAAAGCATGAATTTTTACTTGACCTTGTTGCTTACGTTTATTAGTAAACTGTCTACGCATTTCTTCAAGTGCTCTAACGCGGCCTTCATTTCGGGTTCGTCTNGCCTTAATACCCTGTCGAATCCATGTTTCCTCCTGAGCAAGTTTTTTGTTAAATCTNGCATTTTCAAGCTCTTCACTATTAAGTAAATTTTCTTTTCTTTTTAAATAATCTTGATAGCCACAATCAAATATTGATAATTTTCCACGATCAAGATCAAAAATTTTATTAACAATTCCTCTTACAAAAGAACGATCATGGCTAATAAGAATAAGTGTTCCATGATAATCTTTTAACATTTTTTCTAAATCAAGGATTGCTGTAATATCCATATGGTTTGTTGGCTCGTCAAGCAAAAGAAGATCTGGTTCTTGAACAATTGCTTTTGCAAGCATTACTCTCCTTTTCCAGCCGCCAGATAGGGTTGAGAGTCTTGCGTTAGCATCTAACTTAAATCGATTTAAAATAGTTTCAATTTGATGTAAATAGTGCCATAAATCCCTACTTTCTATTTCTTCTTGTAGTTGAGAGTTTTTTTTATTATCACCATTTTGTAATGACTCATGATAACTTGCAAGTAGATCTCCAACTTCTCCTAGGCCTTGAGCTACAATACTGAATAGAAAATAATCATTATCTTCAGGTGGTTGTTGCTCTAGATAACTTATTCTAGTGTTATTCTTGACTTTTAAATTGCCATCATCTGCATTAATATATCCAGCTAAAACTTTCAGAAAGCTTGATTTCCCCTCACCATTTCTTCCAATCAAGCCTATCTTGTCACCTTTTAAGATTGTTGCATTGATTTCATCTAGAATTATTTTTTCAGAAAATCTTAATGAAATATTGTCTAAGGTTATTAGTGGCATACGTTAAAATTTATATTTTTAAATAACAGCTATTTGAATGCGTTATTTTATTCAATTTATAGTCTTACTTATACTTATTCAAGGTACTTATGCTGAAAGTATAGAGGCNAATGATTTTAACAATGTTGTTCAAGANGAAAGATATACTGAGCTAATCAATAATATTAGGTGTCCTGTTTGTCAAGGCCAAAGTATTGGTGGATCCAATTCAGGTCTTGCAAAAGATCTTCGTAAGCAAGTTCAAGATATGATTCTTAGTGGTGACTCTGATAAAGATATTTATTCATATATGATTCAACGATATGGAGACTTTGTTGTTTTTAAGCCACCAATTAACTATACAACNTATTTTCTCTGGTTTGCACCTTTAATATTTTTAGTTCTTTGTTTTATTTATTTATTTAAAGCCACACGAAATAAAAACAATTCAGACAATAAAACACCCAATGAAATTGAAAGAGCTAAAAATTTATTGAAATAATAAATATGAATACTAATAATGAAATAAGTGATTTAATAGTTAAGGCATATAAGCATCAAAAAAATGGAGATTTGTCTCTTGCAATTCAGGGTTGGAATGCACTTATTAATCATAGCTCAACGGATAAAGAATTAATATCAAATGCATTTTTGAATCTTGGAAATCTTCATTTACAACAAGGTAATGGAGATCTTGCTTATGAAAGTATGGCTAAAGCTATTTCAGCTAATCCAAATAGTTCTGAGGCATTTTTTTGCATGGCCTACATGGAGCAGGAAAAGGAAAACTTTAATGAGGCAATAAATTTTTTTGAAGCTGCATTAAAACTTAAACCAAAAGATGTTGGTGCAATAAATAACTTAGGTAACTGTTATGATCGATTAAATGCTGCTGATAAAGCAATAAATACTTATTCAAAAGCAATATTGATAGATTCTAAATATATTGCAGCTTATTATAATCGAGGAAACGCATACTCTAAAATAGCAAAGGATGAATTAGCGCTTAAAGATTTTAATAAGGCTATTGAATTAGATAATAATTTTTATCAAGCATATTATAATCGAGGCTCTGTTCTTGAAAGACTTGGAAAGAAAAAGATGGCAGAAAGTGACTTTAAAAATGCTAAAAAAATAGCTGAGGATGAAATTGAAAAATCAAAAAAATGATGAGACTAATGTGAATTATCAAGAAGAGAATAAATTAGTTGCTGAAAGAAAATCCAAATTAGCCTCCTTAAGAGAAGCTGGTAATCCATTTATNAATGATTTTAAACCTGAAAATTTAGCCAAATCTCTTCATGAGGAATTTGACGAGTTTTCCAATGATCAGCTTCAAGAAAGTAAAAATAAAGTCTCTATTGCTGGAAGAATAATGCTTAAAAGAGTTATGGGAAAGGCAAGTTTTGTTCAGCTCCAAGATACCTCAGATCAAATACAGCTTTTTGTCACAAGGGATGAGCTTGATGATGGTTTTTATAATGAGCAATTTAAGAAATGGGACATTGGAGATATTGTTGGTGCTAAAGGAGTCCTTTTTAAGACACAAACTGGTGAACTTTCAGTTAGAGTTAGTGAAATCAAATTGCTTACAAAATCACTGCGACCTTTGCCTGAAAAGTTTCATGGCTTATCTGACCAAGAAACAATATATAGACAGCGATATGTTGATTTAATAATGAATGAAGAATCCCGTAAAGTTTTTCAAAGGCGATCAGAAATTATTGCTTATATTAGGCAATTTTTTATTACTAATCAATATTTGGAAGTAGAGACTCCAATGATGCAAGTTATTCCTGGAGGTGCAGTAGCAAAACCATTTATTACTCATCATAATGCATTAGATATGGATTTATATTTAAGAATCGCTCCAGAGCTTTATCTCAAGCGCCTTGTTGTTGGTGGATTTGATCGAGTTTTTGAGATTAATCGTAACTTTAGGAATGAAGGTCTCTCTACAAGACATAATCCTGAATTTACGATGATTGAGTTTTATCAGGCTTATGCTACATATCATGATTTTATGGATCTTACTGAGAGTTTAATTAAGGGGATTGCCTTAGATGTTTGTAAAGCTTCTAAAATTAAGTATCAGGAAAATGAGTTTGATTTTTCAAAACCATTTGATCGTTTAAGTGTATTTGATTCAATTTTAAAATACAATCCAAAATTAAATGCCAGTGACCTATCAGAAGAAAATGCTAAGAAAACTGCAAAGAATTTAGATATTCATATTAAGGATAGTTGGGGTCTTGGTAAGATTCAAATTGAAATTTTCGAAGCAACTGTTGAAGAAAAGCTAATTCATCCAACATTTGTTACTGAATATCCAACTGAAGTGTCTCCTTTGGCAAGGAAAAATGATAATAATCCATTTATAACTGATCGATTTGAATTATTTATTGGTGGTCGGGAAATTGCAAATGGATTTTCAGAGCTTAATGACTCTGAAGATCAGGCACAAAGGTTTCAAGATCAGGTTGCTGAAAAAGATGCTGGAGATGATGAGGCAATGCATTACGATGCTGACTATATAAGAGCTCTTGAATATGGTATGCCTCCAACTGCAGGAGAAGGTATTGGTATTGATCGTTTAATTATGTTATTCACAAATGCTGCATCAATACGTGATGTTTTGCTTTTTCCTCATATGAGACCAGAATTTGAAAAATAATTTTAATTTTCCTTAATATGATTCCAGTCTTAACTATTGATGGACCTAGTGGAGTTGGAAAGGGGACTGTTGCTAGCGTTATTGCTAATAATTTGAACTGGCATATTTTAGACTCTGGTGCAATTTATCGATCTTTAGCATTGGCAGTAACTATTAAAAATATTTCATTAGACAATTTAGATAAGTTGTTAGAATTATCATCTGAACTTGATCTGAGATTCGAAACTAATAATAAGACAAAGCATCTTAATATATATCTTGATAATGTTGAGGTTTCAGCCCAACTGAGAACTGAGAAAATTGCTGCTATTGCTTCAAAACTTGCCATGATTGGGCCTCTTAGAGACTCATTACTAATTAGACAAAAAAAATTTAAAATGTTGCCAGGATTAGTTGCTGATGGAAGAGATATGGGCACAGTTGTATTCTCAGATGCTCCATTTAAAGTTTTTTTAACTGCAAATGTAGAGGAGAGAGCAAAAAGAAGGTTAAAACAGTTGCATGAACAAGGCATTACTGGTAACATTTCGCAAACTTTGGATGAGGTAAAGAAAAGGGATGAAAGGGACGTAAGTCGAAAGCATTCCCCCTTAAAACCTGCTAAAGATGCATTAATAATCGATACATCTGATTTAGATATTAATGAAGTCATTGCGAAAGTAATGGCGCTAGTTAAGGCTTAAGCGGTTAAGTCTTTTATTTTTAACTAACCCGATAAGAATTAAGCAAAAACCGATATAGCTTAATAATTAGCGGCAAACATCGAGATTATATGTCAGAATCATTTTCCGAGCTATTTGAAAATAGCGAAATACAACAAAACGTAAAGCCTGGAGCCCTTCTAATGGGAACAGTTGTCAGCATGAATCGTGAAAAAGCGATTATTAATGTTGGTCTTAAATCTGAAGGTTTTATTTCATTAAACGAATTTAAAGATCCTAAGGGCGAACTTGAAATCACAGAAGGTGATGTAGTAGAAGTTGCACTTGAGTCTATTGATGATGGTTTAGGCCATACATTATTGTCCCGTGAAAAAGCTAAACGCATTAAGATGTGGCAAGAGCTGGAAGCTGCTATGAACTCTAAAGAGGTTGTAAAAGGTATTGTTACAGGTTCAGTGAAGGGTGGAATGACAGTTGATATTGGTGTTATTAAGGCATTCTTACCTGGTTCATTAGTTGATGTTAGACCTGTTAAAGATTTTGATTTTCTAGGTCAAGAAATTGAAGCCATTGTTATCAAAATGGATGAAGTAAGGAATAATATTGTTATTTCTAGAAAAGCAGTCATGCAAGAAGTTAATTCAGCAGACAGAGAAGCACTAATTGAAAATCTAGATACTGGTAAAGAAGTTGAAGGAATTGTTAAAAATCTTGCTGACTATGGTGCTTTTGTTGACCTTGGTGGTGTAGATGGACTTCTTCACATTACAGATATTTCTTGGCAGCGTGTTAATCATCCATCTGAGAAATTAGCTATAGGTGATAAGATTACAGTTAAGATTCTAAATTATGACAAAGAAAAAATGAGAGTCTCATTAGGACTTAAGCAATTAACTCCAAGTCCTTGGGATAATATTTCTGAACGCTTGCCAATGGGTAAAAAAGTCTCTGGTGTTGTTTCTAATTTAACAGATTATGGTGCGTTTGTTCGAATTGAAGAAGGTGTTGAAGGCCTTGTTCACGTTAGTGAAATGGACTGGACCAATGCAAATGCAAGACCTTCCAAGTTTGTAAAACTAGGCCAGGAAGTTGATGTTGTTGTTCTAGATGTTCAAGAATCAAAGCATAGAATTTCATTAAGTATGAAGCAAGCAAAAGAAAATCCATGGGAGGCTTTTGAAGGCTCTCATAATAAGAATGATACAATAAATGTAACGATTAAATCCATTACCGATTTTGGACTTTTTGTTGGACTTCCAGGTGGAATTGATGGGCTGATTCATTTAGCTGATATTTCTTGGGAAAAGCAATCTCCTGATCAAATCGTGTCAACCTTTTCAAAGGGACAAGAGCTTGATGTAGTTATTCTTAATATTGATGCTGAAAAAGAACGTATTTCATTAGGTATTAAACAACTTACATCAGATAATTTCTCTCAATATGCAACATCGAATCCTAAGGGTTCAGTGGTAAAAGGAACTATTCATGAAGTTGATGCAAGAGGAGCAGTTATTGAACTTGCTGAAGGGATAACAGGTTATCTTAAATCATCTGAAATCTCTCAAGATAGAGTAGAGGATGCATCAACAGTTTTAAAGCAAGGTGCAGAGGTTGAAGTTGCTATTATTCTAATAGATAAAAGAACAAGAAAGGTTTCTCTAAGTATGAAAGCCAAAGATTCAGTTGAAGAAAAAGCAGCAATGGAAGATTATAATAATCAATCTTCACAATCTGCAGGGTCTACTCTTGGTGATCTTTTAAAAGAAGCAAAAGATAAATAAACCTTAATTTTGTTTCTATGCTTTTAAGCGTTAGTCTTTTTTATGAAAAAAACAGAACTTATTGAAGAAATCTCAAAGGCAACTAGCATTTCTAGATCTGATGCTAAAAACTCAATTGATATTATTCTTGAAGAAATAAGTAAAGCAATAATCTCAGGAAAAGGTGTCGAGATTCGTGGTTTTGGTGGCTTCAAAAAAAGACATCGCAAAGGCAGGATTGGTATAAATCCAAAAACAGGTCAAAAGACTGAGGTATTAGAAAAATCTGTGCCGTTTTTTAAGCCTGGAAAAACTTTAAAAGAGTCTGTAAATAAAGACTAGTTTTACGATTGATTAATACATTTGAGTTCA
>JGI26060J43896_10000067_pt1 | contig 33661 bp, 26 predicted proteins | sample MarorgKNORR_S2LV_6_FD_43896 | JGI IMG/M metagenome (IMG submission 43896) | reverse complement strand
GGCAGTCGCATAGCCTGGCCATTGCGCTGGATTGCTAATCCAGTGGTGTTTCACCTCGGGAGTTCGAATCTCCCCTGCCGCGCCATTAATCCGTAGGAGGTTTCTTGTTTGATGTTTAATCTGAAGTGTTATGAGTTACCTTACTATGCTGGGTTTGGCTCTAATAATTTTATTTTTAATTGGTATTTATTCAGTATGGATTCGTATAAGGCATCTGAAACCATCCAATGATTTATCCTGGGTAAATGAAAATAAATATACAGCATATTCTGAAATAAATAATGATGAAGTTACACTTAAGAATGTTAGAGACTTCAATTGGAGAACTACAAAAGATTATGATGAGCGCTGGATAGAAAAGAAATTTAAAATCTCAGATTGTACAAAGATTTGGTTAGTTCTTGAATATTTTTACCCTACGAGGAGACCTGTTGCTCATACAATCCTAAGCTTTGAGTTCAAAGATGGTTCGAGAATCTCTTGTTCAATAGAAGTAAGGAGAGAGCCTGGAGAAAAATTTAGTCCAATGAAAGGATTGTTGAGAGAATTTGAAATAATGTATGTATGGGCAACTGAAGATGATGCTATTGGCGTGAGAAGTAGATGTAGAAAATCAGAAACGCACCTTTTTGAGGCAATAATACTAGGTGAAGGAAATCAATGTAGAATGTTAGAATCATATCTTAAGAGAACTAACCAATTAAATGAAAAACCTGAGTTTTACAACAGCTTATTCAATAATTGTACTACTAATATTGCATCACATGTAAATGATGTTTACCCCGGTAGAGTTCCTCGAGCCATTGGCGTTATTCTTCCAGGACTAAGTCCGAAATTATTGAAAAGAAATAATTTAGTGAAATTTAGAGGTGGGAGCATTAAAGAAGAAATGAAGATCAATCAAATAGAAACTCGAGCAAGAGCTTGGGACCAAAAGTCAGACTTTGGAGATACCATAAGAAACGTGGACTCTTGACAAAAGTATTCAACAAGTACCCAACTATGCAGAGTTGTGGAATGGATAGAACCAGTGACTCCAGTTGGAGTTTTCGAATACAAATTACCACCCTCAAAGAGCCATATGATTAGGCAGTTAATACTTGCATCACAGTCTGCAGGAAAGACTGAAATAAGATTTAATGGCATACCTGGAGGAGATATAATCTCAATGAGTAATTGTCTTGAAATGATGGGAGTCAATATTAAAAAATACTCTAAAAAATGGATAGTGACACCAAATAAAGAGGGACTTATTGCTCCAAAAAATACAATATACTGTGGTAATTCTGGAACTGTAGCGAGAATAATGACAGCTATGGTAGCCAATTTCGATATCGAGGTGATAATAGATGGTGATCAGTCTTTACGTAAAAGAAGTAATTACACATTAGCATCGTGCCTCCGGGAATTAGGATGTCAAGTTTCTTCTGATGGATTCCCATGTACAGTCAAAGGACCATTGGAACCTAGAGATATAGAAATCGATTCATCAGAGTCAAGTCAACCAATTAGTGCGCTAATATTATCCTCATCTAATTGGAAAAATGATATGGAATTGACTATTAAAGGTGAAGAAGTAAGTAGAGGATATTTACAATTAACTATTAAATTAGCCAATGAATGGGGATTTGGAAATAAATTAATACATAATTCAATACAACTATCTAGTTGGGAAGTTATCACCCCAAGAATTGTAGAGATCCCTAGTGAAATGAGTCTCTATCCAATGGCAACGTTATTGGATAATTTACATGATGGTTTACAAGTAGAAATTGAAGCTAGGGATTATGATGGATTACTTTTTAGAACTTTAGAACATTTAGAGAAAAAAGATATTCACAGAATAAATCTTAGAGATGCGAGCGATATAATTAGTCCATTGGCGGCATTAATGGCTATATCAGAGGGGGGAGAAATTTTCGGGGCGTCTCATGCTAAAGGAAAAGAATCAAATCGAATAGTAAGAACAAAAGAATTATTGAATATTTTTTCACTTAATTGTGCGGCTAAAAAAGATGGCTTGTCACTAATTGGAGGTGAAATGCCAAGAATCCCTAAATCCCCAGTAGATACACATATGGATCATAGATTAGCTATGACAGCAGTTATTTTAGCAACGTATTGCGGTGCTGAAATAATTAACCCAGAAATAATAGAAGTTACACATCCTGAATTTATGAATATGATGAAATCATTAAAATTACTTCAACCATGACGGCCGAAATGTTTGTCCATGTGATTTTGGCTTAATCGGAGAATTGTTGGTCTCCCGTGAACACAGGCCCAAGGATTAGGAACTGTTCTCATGTCTAAAAGAAGACGACGCATTTCTGCTAAATTCAATTTTTGATTAGCCTTTACTGAACCACGGCAAGACTTCATAAAAGCCACTTTGTCCCGTAATTTTTCTACTGTATCGATACCACTAGACTCTGGTCGAGATGAAATATCAATTAAGATATCATGTATGAATTCAATAATATTATTATCACCTAAAAGTACATCAGGTACTGAAATTACTGAAATATTACTGTCTGATTCAGAAAATTTAATTCCTAACTCTGAAAGTCTAATCGACTCAGAACGTGCAGCAGATAATTCCCTAGCACCCAACGATATAGGAATAGGAATTATTAATTCTTGGGGTGACCAATCAACCATTAATGGTCTCAACCTTTCATATCTTATTCTCTCATGTAATGCATGTTGATCAACGATGAATAGTTCATCATTACCTTCAGCTAGAATATATGAATCTGAAAACTGACAAAGAACGTTCATTTCAGGTAATTCTGGTATAATAGCGGCCTTAGGCTTTGGCTCATTAATTGGAGATATTGAATCTCCTAATTTTGAAAGNCTGTGTAATGAACGCTCAGCAGAAGATAATGAAGAAGACACCGGATTAGGGTCTAATCCTGGCAATACTTTTTGTTCTAATTCATTATTTTTTAATAGATAATCTGGCCTCTCTACAGGAATATTAGAATTACGAATACTACTAAAGTGGGTTTGTATTTTTTCTTTATTATCAACTTGAGCCCATGATGGAGTAAATACTTCAGATTTCACATTAACTTCTGGTTCTGTCCCTATCCCCTCTAAAATTGTTAAATCTTTGAATTCAGGTTGTGTCGATACGCGACTTAGAGTATATTTGATAGAACGTTCTAATCTTTCCAATACTCTCCAAGAATGTTGTAATCTTACTTCACGTTTTGTAGGATGCACATTAACATCAACTTCCTGAGTGGGTAGATTAAGAGATATCACACCTATTGGGTGTCTTCCAACCATCAGCCGAGTATGATACCCTCTTCTTATTGATTGAAGAAAAGGACCTGCACTTACTGGACGACCATTTACTAGAACATGAATATCATCAGAACGTGAACGAGATATCCCTGGTGGAGATATCCACCCACCCCAACTTTCGTCACCGGGTGCATCAAGATCATCTGTCGAACATTCTAATGGGATTAATTTAGAAGAAGTAGAACCGAAAAGGTCGTATAATCTATCTTCCATACCATCGCAAGGAGGACAGTCGAGTACTACACGACCATCAATTTCCACTAAAATTCCAGCTTTAGGTTCACTAAGTGCTAAAGAAATTGCAACATCTATAATCGCAGCATTCTCAGTTGAAGGTCTTCTTTGAAAGGATAAACGAGCAGGAATTTTCTCAAATATATTCAGAACATCTACTTTTGTCCCGGGTGCAATACCAATCGGTTCTATCTCGCCTACTAACCCATTATCTACAATAATTGAATAGCCTTCTGAGTTTCTAATTTTACTAGATAATACCAACTTACTAACCGCTGCAATAGATGCTAAAGCCTCGCCACGGAAACCTTTGGTAATTATAGTATTAAGATCTTCAGAACCTGATAATTTACTTGTAGCATGCCTTTTAATAGCTAATTTTAATTCATTTTTAGGTATACCATGACCATCATCAATAACTGAAATCCTTGTAAATCCACCTTTTTCTATTTCAATACGTATTTTATTACTACCTGAGTCTATAGAATTCTCAACTAATTCTTTTACTACCTGAGCTGGACGTTCTACAACCTCGCCAGCAGCTATTTGGTCAATCGTTAATTCATCTAGTTGTTGAATCGAACGGCGAGTTTTTTCCATCATATTATTCCTCCAATAAATCAGAATACTTTGATTTTTCAAGAGAATCTATCATAGCATATAGAACCTCTTGAGATTCTCTAGGACTGAGATTATCGGGATCTAATGAACGAAGCCTTTCGACAATTTCTTGTAGGATAGGATCAATAATTACCTCATTTCTGAGATCTAAAGATACATTTTCCACTACTTGATCGATAGGATTATTTTGATCAATTGAACCCAACATCCATCCATAAATACTAGATTGACCATCGGGCCTAGAATCGGGTGAACTAGTAGAACCTGCCTTAGCTCCCTGCGCCTGACTTTCAAGGAAAATTAGTAAATCTCTAGCACGTTCAACTACGGAAATTGGTAATCCTGCCAAAGCTGCAACTTGAACCCCATATGATTCATCACAAGGCCCATCTGAAATAGTATGAAGAAATCTGATTTCACCATTAACATCAGCCACCTGAACGTGGATATTAGTTAGATTATCAAATTCTGCATCTAAGCCTATTAATTGATGATAGTGTGTTGCAAAAAGAGTTCTAGCACCCAATCTTCTACAGATATCCTCCGTTACGGACCATGCTATTGCAAGACCATCAAATGTAGATGTACCTCTTCCTATTTCATCGAGAAGAATTAGACTTTTATCTGTTGCACGACGTAGAATATGTGCAACTTCTATCATCTCCATCATGAATGTTGAACGACCACGTCGTAAATCATCATGGGCACCTACTCTGGTAAATACTCGATCGACAATTCCAATTTTAGCTTTCTCTGCAGGTACGAATGAACCTGCTTGAGCTAAAATTGAAATCAATGCAGTTTGACGAAGATATGTAGATTTACCACCCATATTTGGACCAGTCAACAATAAGAAACTATTTTTCTTATCGAGCTTTACATCATTGGGGACAAATCTACCATCGGCTTCCAATACTGGATGTCGACCTGCAATAATTTCTATCTTATGTTCTTCATTTATTTCAGGTTTACACCAAGAATTTTTTCTTGCATGTATAGCGAAAGAAGACAAAACATCGATAGTAGCAATCTTTCGAGCAATAGTCGCTAGATCTAAAGAAAAACCTGCTACACTCGCTCTAAGTGTAATGAAAAGTTCTCTTTCTAATGCCTTCGCGCGATCATCTGCAGTCAGTATAATTTCCTCCCAGCCAACTAATTCATCAGTAGTATATCTCTCAGCATTAGTCATTGTTTGTCTACGGCGATAATTTTCAGGCACCTTATTGACATGTGATTTTGTAATCTCAATAAAGAATCCAAATTGTCTATTATGTTTAATTTTTAAATTAGGAATATCAAGTTTCTCTCTTTCTTGGGATTCAAATTCTTTCAACCAACTCGTACCTTCACTTGCTTTTTCCCTTAAGTCATCTAGTAATTCGTCAATACCAGGTCTAAAAATTCCACCATCTCTTATTGAAGCAGGGGGTTCGTCAATAATTTGATTTGAAATTAACTCTCTTAAAGATTCTAAATCATTTAACCCTAAAGAGGAAGCATGTAAGAGTTCGGAGTTACCTTCAGAAAGAAGAACTTGTAATTTAGGCATTCTTTCTAAACATTCTGATACGGCAACTAAGTCTCTAGCATTAGATCTGCCATAAGCTAAACGAGTCGACAAACGCTCTAAATCACGCATAGATTTAAGAGACTCACGAATAGAATCTAATCTTCTAGGAGCCTTGAATAAGCTACTAACTGCCGAATGACGCAAGGCTATTGTCTGTTTATCTGTTAAAGGCCGCATTATCCATTCTTTGAGTAATCTACGTCCCATCCAAGTTCTTGTAGAATCTATGGAATGTAATAATGAACCTTGCTTTTCACCAATCAAGGTATGACTCAACTCTAAGTTTCTTAAAGTCGTTTGATCAAGAACTAAATGTCCATCATCTGCATCGAAGTGAACTTCTCTAAGAGGAACTGTATCAATCAAATGTAAACGGGCAATGTATCCAGCAGCTAAACCACATGCCTCTAATGCTAATGGTTTAGAGTCTAAATCTATACTTCCAAGATCAGAAACTTTTAGATGTTCTCGGACTGCTTGTAATCTTTGATCAGCATTAGCATCATGAATACTCATGATTATATTATCTAAATCAGAAACCAATAGTAAGATTGCCTCAGATAAAGCATCACTTTTCGAAACTACTAATTCGCTAGGAGACCATCTCTGAATTTCATCTTTAATTCGTTCCCAGCGACCAGCTCCTGATTGCTCTTGAATCCAAGANCGACCAGTTGATGAATCCAGAATAGCAAGACCGATAATATCACCCTTAACCGATATTGCTGCTAAAATACTTGAACCATCCTCTCCAATTAAATTTTCTTCATACAACGAACCGGGAGTATATACTCTGGTTACAATTCTCTCGAGAATCTTTGAACCTGGACGTAACTCTTCTTCTTGTTCACACATTGTAACTTTGTGACCTGCGCGTAACATTGACCTGAGGTATGATTCTACAGAATGCCAAGGCACCCCCGCCATAGGCACAGGGTTTTCCGAATTTTTATCTCGACTGGTTAGAGTTATTCCTAGTACTTCGGATGCAACTACTGCATCATCATGAAACATTTCATAAAAATCTCCCATCCTAAAAAATAGTACTGTATCAGGGTGTTCAGCCTTTATTTCGGCAAACTGATCCAGCATAGATCTCTTTGTCATTCTTAATCCAACCAACGCTCACGCAGGAGCATGGGTTCTACCACATAGCAGGGGGTGCATAAGCAAATCGCCTAGCATTGTTAGAATCGTCTGATATCATGACCCCCTCATACATAAATTAGTAGAACTTCTCGGAACACTCAGAAGTTGAGATACCTATGACGAATGATAGTAACTTTAGAACTCACTTACTCATGCTTCTAGTGGCAATTATTTGGGGATTATCATGGGCTGTTGGGAGAATGTTAACATTAGAATTGCCTCCGATGACCGGAGCTTGGTTAAGATATATTCTTACTATGTTAATTTTTTACCTATGGTTTATGATTATGGCGATAAATGGGAAAAAAGTGAGGTGGTTACCAAATAATAAAAAGACTATGAAAAGTCTAATATTAATCGGTTTTACTGGAGTATTATGTTATCAATTTTTCTTTATGCATGGAATGTTTTATACTGCAGCTGGAGATGCTTCTTTAATTATAACATTCAATCCGATATTTACAGTAATTCTAGCTGCTCCACTACTTGGTCAGCCAATATCAAAGAAGATGTTTATTGGACTATTCTGTGGATTTATAGGAGTTGGTATAGTTACAGGATGGAGCCCAAATACTCAGATTGAATTTGAAGATAGAATATTCGGAGATATATTGATACTTTTCGCATCATTATCTTGGGCTACAACTACAAATATGACAAAACGATTGATGGAAGGTAAAGATGGAAAAAATAACTATTCATCATTAGAAATTGTAGTTTGGTATTCACTTATTGGGACAGTAATGATCACTCCATTTATGTTATATGAAACTTGGATCTATGGGATATCTATGCCCTCAGAAGAGGGATGGATTGCTATTGCATACTTGGGAGGGCTTTCAACTGTTCTTGCATATTACTGGTTCACAATTGGTATCGAGAAATTAGGAGCTACAGCGGCCTCATCATATATCTTCTTAGTACCTGTTTTTGGAATATTAGGAGGCTGGTGGTTACTTGATGAACAGTTAGGATACACTATGATTGTAGGATTCTTAATGATACTAATAGGAGTGAAAATTGTTCAAAATGAGAGTAAAAGACTCACAACTTCTTGATTACTCATGTAGTAAACATAGTTTCTTCTACTCACTCATAATTAAATACGGTAGGCCAGTCGGCCGAAGTCGAGGTAGTTCAAATGGCACGTAAGCCCGCAGTTATGTACCGCCGACTTAAGGGTCAGGCATTCACAAGACGCCAGTACACTGGCGGTGTACCAAATAATAGAATTCTACGTTATTTCATGGGTAATAGAAAGAAGGCAGAAGCTGGCGGATTTCCAGTTAAATTATTACTTTTAGCAGATAACTCTTGTCAAATTCAAGATAAAGCATTAGAAGCGGCTCGTCAAGTAGCAAATGCAAGAATCAGAACAGCAGCAGGAGAAAATTATGCATTAAGGATGCATACTTACCCTCATCAAATACTAAGAGAAAATAAACAAGCAACTGGAGCAGGGGCTGATCGAGTTTCACAAGGCATGAGACAAGCATTTGGAAAGAATGTTGGAACTGCTGCACGAGTACAAAGAGGACAAACAGTCATTTCTATTGTAACTGATCCTGAACATTACGTTGTTGCAAGGGATGCACTACGTAAAGCAAACTGTAAATTCCCAACACCTTGCACAATCAAGGTAGTTGAGGGTTCAGAGCATTTGAAGGGACTAGTCTGAGTGTGAAGGGCATGAAGCCCATCAACTCCCTATCAATCCTGCACGATTCTCTGCGTGGTTCACCAATAATTTGGAAAGGAGAATATCCTTACTTCATACATCCAATTTCAGATGGAATTCCTCGTATGGATGCGAAGGTTCTTCGTGCAACACGTGATTTAATTGTAGAAAGTGTAGAATGGTCAAAAATTGATTTAATTGTAACAGTTGAAGCAATGGGTCTACCTTTATTGGCTGCAGTAGGCGATGCTACTGGAAAACCAACTGTAGTAATTCGTAAACGCCCATATGGAATGGAGGGAGAAACCAGAGTAGATGTAGCAACTGGATATTCTAAATCAACAGTTTATATTAATGATATAAAGCCTGGAGAACGTATACTAATAGTAGATGATGTGATTTCTACTGGAGGGACATTAGAACCATTATTAGAAACTCTTGAAAAAATGGGCGTTATTTTACAAGATATTGTTATTGCAATAGAAAAAGGAGAGGGGCTTGAAAGACTTAACCGTGAAAGACCAAATTGGCCTATAAGATCACTAGCAAGAATTGACATCATTGATGGAAAGGTCGAGATAGTAGATTAATAGAGATGAGATTATGGATTTAGACAGACACGATTTTCAACTAGAAGACTTAGTTGCTAGAATCAAAGAAAATGACCACCGACTTGTAGCTCTTCAGGTACCAGAAGGATTGAAAATGCAAGCATTAGAGATGATGGATTCTATAGAAGATGAATCTGCAGCAAAAGTTATTTTAGCAGCAGATCCTTGCTATGGAGCATGTGATTTAGTTCATGATAAAATGAAAATGATGGGAGTAGAATTAGTTGCTCACATGGGTCATTCACAAATGAATATTGATTCAGGAATGCCGACTCATTTCATTCCTGTGACCTATGAAGGAGATCCTGTAATAGATCCTGTACTACCAATTTTAGCACAACATAAAGCGATTGCTGATGCTAGATTAGCAAATGTTGGAGAAGATATTGATTTGACAAATGAAGAAGCAATGGAAAGATTTGTTGACGCCGTTGGGAGAGTAGCACCACTTACAGGAACTAAATTAGGACTCGTGGGTTCAATTCAGCATTTACATTTATTATTCGACTATAAGAAAAGATTAGAAAGTGCCGGATTTGAAGTGGAAATACCAGTAGGTGGAGCAAGATTGACTTTCCCCGGACAAGTTTTGGGTTGTAATTACTCAGGAGATGACCCATCAATAGGTCACTATCTATTCCTTGGTTCAGGAGACTTTCATCCAATAGGTCTAGTAATGCATACTGGAAAACCATTAGCTTTGCTTGACCCATATACAGGGGATGCTAGTGAAATGTCATTTGGAAGAATTGAAAGACTGCTGAGGCAACGCATGGGATTGATTTTCTCAGTAGATAATGCTAAAACATTTGGTATATTAATTGGAGAAAAACCCGGTCAAATGAGAAGGAATCTAGCAATTAGAATGAAAAATTTATTGAAAAAACATGGGAAAAAAGGATATTTATTAGCTCTAGACCACGTTGGACCTGACTTGATAGATTTCTATCCTGTAGATGCTTTTGTGAATACTGCTTGTCCGAGAATTGCAATCGATGATGCTATAAAATATGCTAAACCACTAATTACACCTTTTGAATTAGAAGTATCGTTGGGTGAAAAAAGTTGGGAGCACGGTTATCAATTTGATGAAATCCCGTGAACCTACAAATAATCAATAAAATACGTCATTACAACACAGTTTCGGATAGGTCTAAGAACGACCGAATAAACACCATATTGATGACAGGATACCTCAACCGTATAGGCGCGGGTAAAATCTTAGTTAATAGAGAACCTTTGTCATTTGACTGGACTCCAGACAATCTAGTTGGAAGAGACAAAGAATTAGAAGAAATTGCAAGTATGTTTTCACATATTGAGAATCATAACTCAAGTTGTAGAGCAGTAATTACAGGACCTGTTGGCTCTGGGAAAACAGTTTTGACATCACGTTTCGGAGAAGATTTAGTTAAGTATTTAGATGGGAAAAGGAAAATAATTCTAGCCCATGTAAACTGTAGGAGTAACCCCTCAACATCTCAAGTTTTACAGCAAATAGCATTAATTTTAGATTCAGGACATCCAGAGAGAGGGTTGAGTTCTGGAGAAATTATTCAATCAATAAGAAGATACTTATTGTCACACAATTGCCACCTCATACTAGTTCTTGATGAAGTAGACATATTAGTAAGAAGAGATAATTTTGATTTAATATACAAGCTTCTAAGAATAGATGAAAGTCAAGAAAGACAGGGTTCATTATCATTAATCCTAGTTAGTCAAGATTCAATGTTGTTAAAGTTGTTCGAACCAGCAATCATATCTAGACTTGGAGCAAGTAATATATTAGAATTGAAACCATATACTCAAAAAGGATTGACTGAAATTGCTAAACAAAGAGCAGATATTGCTTGCAGGACTGGATCAATAAGTGAACCAATTCTTGAAAAAATTGGAATGATGGCAGCGGAATCTGGAGATGCGAGATTAGCAATAGAATTACTAGATTCAGCTATTAGAAGAGCAGAATCTGATGGAAGAGGTGAGGTTCTAATTAGTGATTTGGAGCAGAGTACAACCAGAGCGACGTCAATAGAACCTAGTCAAGTTGATAGTCTATCTAAAGATCAAAAAATAATCATGCTCGGCTTATGTAGAAGATTGAAAAAAGAGTCTGAAATAATTACTGGGGATGCAGAAAAATTGTACAGACTAGTTTGTGAGGAATATGAAACAAAGCCTAAAAGTTATACTACTTTTTGGAAACATCTGAAATTTCTTGAAAATCAGGGACTAATTGAAACCAGAAGTGGAAAGTCAAATATTGGCAGAGGAAGAACACAATACATTACAATGAACAACGTAGCACCTGCAAATCTGGCTAGTAGAATTGAAATAGATCTGCAAAGATGAATCTGGAGTCCGAAAGGGGCTTCCGAACCGCTCTTATAGGGGTCGTATGTCGGGATGTCGTCTAAGGTGAGTAATATGGCAGGTGAGCAATCTTTCAAAGCAGTAATCAACGACACTAAGGCTAGTGCTAAAGGTCGTTCATTCTCAGTAGAAATTACTGGTTCAAACTTCAATCATTTCCTAGGGAAGAAAATTGGGGATTCAGTAGAAGGTATGTTCGTAGGTGAGGGTGAAGATTCATTGAATGGTTACAAACTTCAGATAACTGGTGGTTCAGATAAAACAGGACGACCTATGCGCTCAGAGCTTGAAGGAGGGAATGTTAAATCAATACTTATCACTGCAGGTACTGGTTACAAAGGAAAGCGCTATGTTAAGAAAAATGGAAAAATTTACAGATACAAGTATGATGGTCTACGCCGTCGTAGAAATCTTCGTGGAAACACAATTAGCACTGAAACTCGTCAACTTAACCTGAAAGTTTTAGAATATGGTAAGAAATCTCTAGGATCAATCCTAGGCGATGAAGAGGAGTGAACCTTAGGGGATGGTGCTTCTGGCTGAAAGTAAAAAACAGCCTGAAGTAAATATTGGAATGGTCGGACACGTCGANCACGGTAAAACAACTCTAACTAAAGCACTGTCTGGAACTTGGACTGATACTCACTCCGAAGAAAGGAAAAGAGGCATTAGCATAAAACTAGGATATGCAGATACTACATTTTATTCTACAGACAAAGGTGAATTCTATGCTAAGGGAAAGCATCCTGAAGGTAAAAAAGATTCTAAAAAAGATTTATTGAGAGTTGTTTCATTTGTTGATGCTCCAGGTCACGAGACACTGATGGCGGTAATGATATCAGGTGCATCCATTATGGATGGAGCATTATTACTAATTTCTGCAACTGAAAAATGTCCTCAGCCTCAAACACGTGAACATCTAGCAGCATTACAAATTGCAGGGATTGAAAATATAGTAATTGTACAAAATAAAATAGATTTAGTATCTCAGGAAAGAGCTATCGAGTCATATAAGGAAATAAAAGAATTTGTTAACTCCACTATAGCTGAAAANGCACCTATCATACCAATTTCTGCTCATCATGACGTAAATCTAGATATNCTTATACAAGCTATTGAACATACAATACCAACACCTGATCGTTCTAAAGAAAAAGTTGGTTTGATGTATGTCGCAAGATCATTTGATACAAATCGTCCTGGTGCTCGTCCAAATGAACTATCTGGAGGGATTATTGGAGGAAGTATAGTTGAAGGTTCTTTCACAGTGGGTGATAAAATAATGATTGCACCTGGAAGAAGAATAAAGGATGGAAATAAGACTCGTTGGGAACCTCTTGAAACACATATAGAAAGTATAAAAGGAGGAGGAATAAATCTCGAAACTGCTCGTGCGGGAGGACTTTGTGGAATAGCCACACCTTTGGACCCAGTTACTACAAAGGCTGATGAATTATCAGGACAAGTCATGGCAAAAGAGGGTGAATTACCACCAATATGGGAAACCTTAGAACTAGAACTAGAATTACTAGAAAAGATGGTGGCAGGAGGAGATGGAGGATCAGATCCTGTACGACCACTATCTATGAATGAGATGCTAATGATAAATTCAGCAACTGCAACTTCAGTAGGAACGGTATCTAAAAAAGGGAAAATCTCAAGAATCTCTCTTAGATTACCAATTTGTGCGAAAGTAGGTAGTAGAATTACATTATCTCGAAGAGTTGGTACCAGATGGCGGTTAATTGGCCATGGAACAATAGTAGGGTGAAATCTAATGGATTGCGTCCTAATAGACGCTTGTGGATGGGCTGCATTAATTGATTCAGGCCTAAACTTAGACGTTGCAATGAGTAAAGTAATCGGTAAACCAAGATATTTACTTCTAGAAAAGGTAAGAGAAGAATTAATATCACTTTCTAAGCAAAGGAAAGGATTACTACTAAAATTACTAGATAATAAGTCTGAGATAATAGAAGCACCTAAGGATTTAAGACATACTGATGGAATGTTACTGGAATTATCAATAAATAATAATTGGCCGGTCCTAACAGTTGATAGAAGATTGAAGGAGAGATTGATAAATAATGGTGGGTCATATATTGAAGTGACTTCAAGAAACGTATTACGACTAATACAGAATTAAGGTAATGTAAACAGTCGATCATCACCATGGCCATCCATAAAACCAATTCTTACTGCTGCATCAATCCATGCATGAGCATAGTTTATAGCACCAAATGCACGGACTAAATCTCCATTATCCATAAAATGTCTAGCATCACTCTGATAGTCATCGCACATCCCAAGCATAGATTCTAATCTTCTTTTATCTTCATCATTTTTAGTAATTGGAGTTGCCTTAATTCTTGCTTCAGACGTTAAATAAAGATATTTTTCGACTTTTTCTCGAGTTACAATTTTTCCTTTGTCTGACATTTTAATACCTCAAAATTCTTCTACAGCTGCGCTACTCAGTTTAAACAAACGTGTCCTTCCTTGTTTCCTTACTGATAATATACCAGATTTGTGTAGACTATTATATAATTGGGAAAGACGAGGGCGGCCAACCTCTAATCTTGCTTGTAATTCATCATCAGAAGGAGATATTTCTCTAATTGAGGCTATTTCTAATATCAATCTTTCAGCATCTGAAAGTGAATAAAAACGATTAGTGTCTATAGGTAGATCTGGTTCCCATCGAGGAGAAAATTTAGAAAAATTGGGTATTGATTTATTAGCAGAAATATTTCCTATTGGAGCTACAGATGCAATTAGAGTAGGAATAGTATCAAGAGGTAATTCGATAGATTCCTCTATATTTTCAAAAATAGAGTCATCGATATATTCAGAAATAATAGATTCAGGTATTTCAGGAGCAACATCATCAATAAAATTAGATTTAGACTCGACTGGTGTTACAGGTAAAGTGGAAGAAAATCCTGGTCCAACTGACCATTCTCCACCCTCAGTATTAATCACTTCATCATAATTATAAACTTCGATATTAGAATCTACCTGGGCCTCAGAAATAACCTCTTTTTCATTATTAATAGTATTCTTTGATGATCTAGATATTTCATCATCAGTAAAGTGATCTAATGTTGATTGAGGATGATCAGAGTCTGCATAAGTTATTCCTACATCATCGAAAGTATCTTTTTTCATTTCAGAAGAAGTTTTAGCAAGGCGTGCTCTTAATCCAGTTAAATTATTGATTTTCTGGGAATTAATAGGAGGTTCAGTTCCTGGTTCCATATATAATTCAGGTTCCTCCACAGTATTAGGGAGAGATATTGGTGCTGACGATATATATTCAGGATTAACAGTGGACTCAACCCTGATGTCTTCATCCTGATACAATATATCTTCATCGAATCGTTCTTCATCATCACTGGAATCAATCGAAAAATCATCTTCCCACATGTCATCTGGTTCTACATCGATAAAGTCGTCATTAATACTGGTAATATCGTCTTTCTTAACCTCCTCATAATCAAAAATAATTGAGGGAACAGTATTTTCATTTACTTCATCTACAGGAGTTTGAGGGGGAATATTTGGAAATTCTATATTTGGAGAATTATTCTTCCAAGAAACTAAATTTTCTAGAGTCCCTTGGTACCCTAAATCTCTCTTCTCATCGACTAGGCGTTTTAGTATCCTGATTACATCGCGAGGATTACCTCCGGTACTGGAATGTATTGACTCAAGGATTACCGAGTTAATATTCCATTTTTCTTTAGACTTAAGTCGCATACGATTATTTACCATCACTTGAATTTCATTTTTTGTGAAATTACTAATCCTATCAGGTTCATCAAATNTTTCTTTTAAGTCTTCATTTAACTCTGAAAATTGAGATTCCGTTAAGCTTACAATTATCATTGCACGGAGTCTAGATAATATTGGTGTGATTCGGGATAAAAAAATATTTATATTTATTACTTGTGAGGGGTAGTCTAAAGCAATTAATGGTAATGGACCTTTTTCTTCATCAAATATAGACACTAATTTTTGTGACAATTGATTCATAGTAGGTATTGATTGGAATGCACTAAAATGAGTTAAAATTTCATGTAACACTGAACGCACATTATCATCATCATCCGACAGATATTGTCCGATATATTTCTTTGGAGTCTGAGACGAAATTGTATTAATAATTGAGGTCCTACCTGAACCAGGGTCACCTACTAGGAGTATCATTCGAGGAGAGCCTGAATGTATGTGATCTCTCCAGCGGTGAAGTATTTCTTGTCTTCCAACTAGGTCATGAGCACGAGACGCTTCAATAGGCCTATTGTCAAATGGATTTCCCCGGACAGATGGTAGGTCGAGTAAATTGACCTCTCCAGCAGACATATCCTCTGTGCTTAGGTACTAGTTCATAATGTTCACGCTTTATTACGCTTCATTAAGGCTAATTAACGCTTTAAAAAAATATTTCAAGTGAAAAAAAAGTAAATAAAACTTACCAGTAACCCATTTAATGTTTAAAATTATTAACGCTTTATTAACGCTTTAATTATGCGTTAACAACGCGTTAACTAAGATATTAACGCTTTATTTGAAAGAATAATAGGAATATTAACCTCTGAAAGAGCGTTTTGACTATAAAAAATGATAAGATATGAAAGAATTTAATTATTGCTAATAATGTGAAAAAACAGCGTATTCAGGCTAACTAAAGCAAAGAGATTACAAGTAGCAGGTCTTGGCAAAGAATAGTGAGAACATGCCAGTAGACAACAGTCGATTGAAAGGATTTTACAAGCTATCCGTCCCTGAAAGAAGAGAAAAATTAGCAGAGATAGCAGGTTTAACAAATGAACAAGTGCAAGCATGGGCAGATGCAGAATTGTCCGAAGAAACTGCAGATAGGATGATCGAGAATGTAGTAGGNAGATATTCCCTACCTATCGGAGTTGCCACTAACTTCATCATCGATGATGAACACTACCTAGTGCCATTCGTAGTTGAAGAGGCTAGCGTAGTAGCCGCGGCTTCGAACATGGCCAAAAGATGCCAAGCTAAAGGTGGATTTAGATCCAATAATACAGACCCGATAATGATTGGACAAATTCAAATCGTAGATTGTGAAAATCCTGAAACATCTAGAGACTCAATACTCGCAGCGAAAGATGAATTGATTAGGGCATGCAATGACGTTGACCCAATATTAGTTAAATTCGGAGGAGGTTGTAAAGACGTAGAAGTCAGAATAATAGATACAATGTCTGGTCCAATGGTCATTGTCCACATACTTGTAGATTGCAGAGATGCAATGGGAGCTAATGCAGTCAATACGATGGCAGAAACCATTGCTCCAAAGATCGAATCATTATCTGGAGGGACTGTAATCCTGAGAATCATTAGTAATTTAGCAATACATAGATTGGCCAGAGTTAGTGCTACATTCACAGCAGAAGAAATGTCAGACAAAGGCGACCCAGAACAAGGAACAGAAGTAATAGATGGAGTCATTCAAGCATATCATTTTGCTGCGGCAGACCCATTTAGAGCAACTACTCACAATAAAGGAATCATGAATGCTATTTCACCGATTGCAGTTGCTTGTGGACAAGATTGGAGAGCAATTGAATCTGGAGCTCATTCCTATTGCGCTCATGAAAGGCAGTATAGTTCGATGACACATTGGGAAAAAGATTCAGAGGGAAATTTAGTTGGATCAATTGAGTGCCCTATGGCCGTTGGACTAGTAGGAGGGGCTGTACGAATTCACCCTGGAGCCCAGGCAAATGTTGCACTTTTAGGGATTAAAAGTGCTAATGATTTAGCCAAAGTAATGGCAGCAGCTGGGATGGCACAGAATTTAGGAGCACTCAGAGCATTAGCTACAGTTGGAATCCAGGCAGGACATATGAAACTGCATCTGAAGAATATGATCAGTTCAGCCGGTGCGAATGATGACGAAATAGACCTAGTAGCAAATATGGTGAAAGAAAGCGGAGAAAGAATAACCATGGCTACTGTAGAAACTGCTCTACTGAAAATTAGAAACAAATAATCTTATTGATTTGAGTCAGGAATATTGACGTCTTCTGTAAATTCAGTTATTGTCATTTGTTCATCAGGAGCTAGTGATGCCGCAAGTTGGGCACTAGTGAGACCTGCTTTAGCTGCTTCAGAACGGAACCAAGTACGTACTGCTCGATAATCAACTTCAGGGCAACCAAAATACTCTGCAAATCTCCTAGTAGTAGTGAGACGTCGTGTTAAACCATCCCTACGTCTATCAATTAGTCCTAAGTTCGCTAAATCTCTAACATGATCGTATGCTCTTTGGCCTAGCATCTCTACTAATTGTGATTGAGCCATAGGTTGGTGATAGGCAATCAGCGCAGCCGCTGGGAGAAGTCTCTGCGGAGTATCTGGACGGAAAGACTCAGGAAGATAAGGTGAAAGATTAGGGCGGACTTCGAAAATCCACCTCCCTGATACCTCAGTTAATTGTAAAGCAGAATCTTGTCTCCGTTTGATTCGTGCCTGTAACTCAGATAATGCCAACTTAACTTCCTCGTTGGGTTTATCTACAGTTTTTGAAAGTTCATCTGTAGACATAGAACGACCAGATGTAAACATTATCGCTTCTAAAATAATAGAAAGACTGGCTTCACTCATTAATTACCGCCCCCTCATGAATTGATACTTTAGGATTAATTCGGTTAGTTAAAACTGAAAAATCATCTTCTTCTAAATGAAGATTTTTTAACTTAATTTGACCATCAAGGTCTTGTGACACTTCAGCATACCCACGATGCGTTAGGAAAAGAGAGGATACTAAAGCAGTAACTTGAGCCTCAGATTCTGCCTCTTTAGAGCTTAGCCCAGATTCAATAGAATTTGATTTTAAAACTTCAACTATATCGCTAAGATTAGTAGTTTGCATGTCATCTAAAGTACGACTACGCAATGCATCCCAAGTTCTTTTCAAGTCATCTTCCAAGTTTTCAACATGTAGACTACCTCCGAATCTAGCACGAGCCTTTTCATTAGCTTCTCGACGTTCTTTAGCAATTTGTTCCCTCATTTTTTGTTCTTCAGAAAGTCTACCAGCTGCTTGAAGACCCATTAATAATTCTCCTAGAGTAACAGGGCGTCCTTCATCTCGATGTATCCTCCCCTCAAACATACTTGGGAGTACTTCGCTGGCAGCACCAGTAAGCACACCTACTGAAAAATTATAATCTTCATCAGAAAATTCAGATTCCCATGTATCTTCAAAGTCCCATGTATCTTCAACTTCTTCTTCAATAAGGGACCTTTCTTGCCTTTCAAGAAGAGTACTTGCTTGCCCTCGAAGTATTGTCCATGCCATGCGAACTAATCGCCCACAGGTAGGTAAATCGATATTTTCTGAATCATTTATTCTTTGATTGAATAATTCTAAGAATATCGAAAGATCGACATCCCATGGATCTAGATCACTATTTTGAAACATTTGAAATACAAGAGCCACAGATCTATCGAATGGATCGATTAAAAATTGATGTTCGGCTTCTTCTACCATAGATAACTCTACTAAACGATCTAAATAACGACTGGTTTCAAGATCTTCTTCGCCACCAAGTAATCGAGAAACTATATCATCCCTCATAGTAGAACCATCGAATACAGACATAAATTACCTCATTCAATTTCTATTTCAGATGATTTAATCTGTTCATCATTATCCTCGCGATTGTTTTCATCCACTAATGCGTTGTGAACCAAGTTGGCTTCTTCAATATCTTCGGTCCATTCTTCAGTTCTCTCTCTTAATGCTTCTAAGTCACTATTCCCCGGAGAATTTAATCGATTTGCATCTATTCCAGCATCGTCTACATCAAGACCTGCCCTTTCTGCAAGACCGCCTAGAGATTTTGGAGTACCCAAAGGCTCAGGGACTCTAGGCATCATATCTGGGTCTGGCAATACTAGTTCAGAGCGCTCGTCATCAGACTGCTTTCTTGCTGCCTCTTCTTTTTCCATCTCTTCACTCATGTGTAATGCTGCCGCACGATCAAAGTCAGTAATTCTACGGCTGCAACCGTCACCAGCATGAGTAATTCCAATGTGATGATTCGCAAGATTCAAACTAACTTTCCTTAATGTCACCATAATGAATTGAGCTCTTTGAGAACGCATGAGACATAAGGCAGCAATTAATTCTGAATTGAATGGATCTAAGTTTTGATCTACTTCGTCAAAGTAATAAAACGGACTAGGTTCATAATCTTGTATTGCAAATATTAAAGCTAAGGCTGCCATTGATTTTTCTCCACCGGAGAGTAGGTTCCTACGAGTTTTACTACTCTTGCCAGGAGGTACACAATCCATCTCGAGACCACCATCAAATGGATTTTTCATATTCTCTAATCGGAGACTACCTATTCCACCTGGTTGGAGTATCTCATAAACTCGACTGAAGTTTCTATTGACATGTTCGAATACTAATAATAGCCTTTTCTTTCTTTCTGATTCAAGCCTGTCTGCAATGCCTACAAGATCATCACGTCTCTGCCTGAGTATTTTACCATCCTCTACAAGACCTGCAATACGCTCAACAGCGACATCATATTGCTCAATTGCCAACATATTGACATCCCCTAGATGACCGAGGCGACGTTCGAGTCCCTGCACTACTCTCTCCGCCTCGGCCACTGTGGGTAATTGGATATCTGCAGACGGAACATCAATATTTTCCGTTGCTAATTCAGCGATAATTTCATCGACTGTCGCTATTTTCTGATTAATCTGAATATTAAGTTCTTCAACTCGAGAACCATAAGTTTCTCTTTTCTGAGAAAATGACTCTAAGTTCGCCCTCAAACTTGCTCTCTCTTCAACTATAACTTCTCTACGCTTCGTGAGTATTTGCTGTTCTTCATCAAATTGTGAAGCTTGACCTTTTAAATCAACTAATAACTCCCTAGATTGAGATATAGAAGTGTTTAGAGATTTTATGAAACTCTCAGCATCCAATATCAATGATTCTTTCTTTTGGATTTGTCGTGCAAGTTCAGATAATCTATCGGAAAGAATACTCATTCTTTCATTACCACTAAGAATTGCGGCATCTGAGATAAGTCTCGTACGCTCAGCATCAGTTCTTGTTTTCTCAGCATTCCGTAACATCTCCGATAAATGGTCAGGAGTATGATTTTGTAATGCTGTAGCAGCATTCATTCGACCTTCAAGTGCATCAAGATGTTCTTGATTAGCAACTTCTGCTGCTTCCTTTGCATGAATGAATAACTTTTCTGAGTGGTTAAATCCCTCTCTAGCAGATAATATTTTTTTACCGATATCATCAACATGTTTCTGAGCACGTGATAAATCAGATTTCCACTCGCGTATTTTCACCGAATGATCACTATCGTCGAGACCATGTATTTGGTCCCGCAATGTTTGTTGATTAGTTCGTAATTCTCTCAATGCTGCCTCGACTGTTGAATAAAGTAGATTTGCTTCTTCCACAGCTCTTTCGAGCCTATCATTACCCAATTGACCAGGATTCCCACCCCCAAAACTAGGCCTTGAGGAACCAGGAGGAGAACCTCCAGTCATAGCACCAGAACCTTCGATAATATCTCCTTTCAGAGTGACCATTCGAACACCACCCATATTCTTGCGTGCTATATCCATTGATTGTACAATCAACGTATTTCGAGAAGCATACTTCACTGCTACATCAATTTCCAAATCATAATCAAGCAAATCATGAGCAAAACCAACAATTCCAGGATTTCTAGCAACAATTAGCGTTCGACCTTGAGGTCTTGAAACATTTAGTTTGTTAAGAGGAAGGAAAGTTGCTCTCCCACCTCCATTAAGTCTTAACCATTTTATGCAGGATGCTGCGACCTCATCATTCATCACAACTATACTTCGGAGTCCATTCCCTAGTGCTAAGGCTAAGGCATCTTCATTAACTGAATCTTTAGGTGAACATAATTCACCTAATGTCCCAAGAATGCCTTTGATATCTCCACTTTGACGTAATTTTGTCAAGGCGGCAATAGTACTTGCAGAACCTGGCCTGTTTGCTTTGGCTTCTTGCCGTGCTCTAGCTTTAACCAACTCTACATCAGAATCTCTAGCTCTAACTTCCGCTCGATCTCTATCCTCTCTCAAAGCTACTTCTTGTTTAGTTAATCTTTGAAGTTCATTAGCTAGATCAGTTCGATCTAATTTCTTCCCACCATCTTGAATTTCTTCCCCAACTAACTCCAAGTCATCACGATTTAATGTCGCCTGTTCATATTCATCTTCATAATCTGCTAACTTTTCTGATGCAAGTTGAGCAGTTTGCTCAGCCCGGTCTGATTCCAACTTAGCTACAGAATAATCATGATGCTTTTCAGCAACTAAATCTGTTGCTTGACCAAGTGAACGATTCAAATCGCGGCCGTGTCTATCACCTGATTGGATAGCCTCTCTAGCTTGTTTCTCGTCTAAAGCGGCTCTTTTCAAATCATCTTCAGCATCGGATAATGATTTAGCAGCCAAGTCTAATTCTTCTCGACCCTTGAGAATAGCCGATTCAGCACTTTCATAATCTTCACGGGTTATCTCGATATCATCATCAGCGTTTTCAATGATTTTATTCTGGTCACCGACTCTGTCCGAGTTAGTTTCAATCTCAATCTCGTGTTTACGAATTGTATCTAATAATTCTCTTGCGTCACCACTCATTATATCGTCTAAATCATTACCTATTTGGACCAGTTCCTCATCAAAATTACCTAAATTAGCATTCCCGGATCTAATTTCTCCAGTAAGTTCACCTATTTGCTGTGCGTAACTTGAACGTTCTTCACCAAGAAGCCTGACTTCATCTAATCGATTCCTATATCTTGACTGGTGGAGGACAATTTTATTCACATCTAATTCATCTTTCAAATCTTTAAATTTCAATGCCTGTTCACGTTCTTTCCCTAGACCTTTTAATCGATGTTTTTGTTCCTCTTCAAACAAGTCTATTGTTTCAACATTATTTTCCACCACTTTTCTTTGGTTATTAGCGCGGCGAATTTCATCATCATAAGCTGTAACTCCAGCAACCTCTTCTAACACTCCTCTTCTTTTATGAGGAGTCATGGAGGCAAGGTTTGTAACATCCCCTTGCAATACTATATTGTATCCATCACCATGTAAACCTGCTTCGGCTAGTACTCGCCTCATTTCTGTAGCAGTTGAAGGATTATCATTAATGTAATAGGAGGAGACTGTATCATTTTTACGATTTAATCTAACTGCACGGGTAAATTTAACTTCTTCAGTATCAATTCGTAGTCTACGCCTCCCATCAACTTCAGGAGAATTCTTGAAAACAAGAGTTGCAGACATATTCCTAGCGGCTTTACCTCCACCTCCACCATTGAAAATTAACTCAGAAACATTAGATGCTCTCAATGAACGAGTTGATTTAGGGCCGAGTACAAATTGTATAGCGTCACCACAATTCGACTTACCTGAACCATTAGGACCAGTTATTGCAGTGAAACCTTCTTCGAAAGGTATGGTGATTTCTCCACCAAATGATTTAAAATTTTCAAGTTCAATCCTTACTAGATGCATCCCATCACCGTATAATATCAGCAATTTCTCGCTAACATCATTAGTTGGCTGCTGCATTTCCGTCTATGAACCTTGAGGAGGACTTAAGCGCAGCAGAGCGAAAAAAGCACCTATTTATTTATGCCGTTATCTGTTATCATTAAGCGAAGATTCATCCATAAACACTCGATGGACATTAGTATGGAGGCTGCAATCAAAGATGAATTGATGCCCGCCGTGGACGTCGCAGTTATTGGATCAGGGATTGCAGGATTATTCTTAGCACATCGTTGCGCACAAAATGGATTGAATGTAGCCTTGATTACCAAGAAAAGTATCTCTACATCAAATACAAATTGGGCTCAAGGAGGAATCGCAGGAGTACTTGACGTAAATAACGAGGAGGCAATAGAAGCACACGTAGCAGATACATTATCTGCTGGTGCNGGATTATGCGATGAAAAAGTCGTAAGATCTGTCGTACTAGAAGCAGCAGATAGAATTAGGGATTTAGTAAAACACGGAGTTCGTTTTGATAAAAATGAAGAAGGTGATTATGATACTGTCAGAGAGGGAGGGCATTCAGATCAAAGAATATTACATTCAAAGGATGCGACTGGGGCTGAAATTGAAAGAGCTTTGACTAAATCAACATCTGGAGAAATTGATGAAAAATTTACGATATTAGAAAATTGGATGGCAATCGACCTTATTCAAAGAAAATATGGTGACCCTAAGGAAGGAATCATTGGAGTTTGGTGCCTAGCTCCCTCTGGAGTTGTACATACCTTACCTGCAAAGACAATAATTCTAGCTACAGGAGGTGTTGGTTACCTCCACCGATCTACAACTAATCCATCTATTGCTACAGGAGATGGAGTAGGGATGGCACTACGTTCAGGCGCTGATATAGAAGATATTGAGTTCATACAATTCCATCCTACATCCTTAGCAATGAATGACTCAAGACCTTTCTTAATTACCGAAGCCATGAGAGGCCATGGTGCAGTCTTAATGACAAATGAGAATTATAAAGAATGGAAAGAAACAGATAGCATAATCCCCCAGGATTACTCATTTATGAGACATTATTCAGATATGGGATCACTAGGGACAAGAGATATTGTAGCTAGAGCTATCGATGCTGAATTAAAGAAAAATGGAGACAAACATGTACTTCTAATAACTGAGCATTTAGATAGAGAAAAACTTATTCAAAAGTTNCCTAATATAAATGAAAAATTGTCATCATATGGAATTAATCTAGGACCAGACCCTATCCCAGTGATACCTGCTGCACACTACATGGTAGGTGGAATAATGGTAGATCACCATGGACATGCATTAGTTGATGGTGAAAAGATGCCTGGGCTTTATGCTATAGGGGAAGTNGCTAGAACTGGATTACATGGTGCCAATCGACTAGCTTCAAACAGTCTCCTAGAAGCAGTNGTCTACTCAGAAAGAGCTGCAGCTAATTTAATTAAAAATGCAGAAAGAAATGAGTTACAGAAATTACCGGGAGAAATTCCTTTGTGGCGTGCAGAGAATCTACTTACACTGATAGAACATGCACCTCTCCGTGCAGATTTAGATGCATTGAGAACAACCATGACTATGGATGTAGGAATTGTGAAGAGTAATGCAAGACTAAAGAGAGCTCAAAGAAGAATTAGACATCTAGAAGATGAAGTAGAGATAATATGGAAAAGTTGTAAACCAACTCAAGATTTAGTAGAATTAAGAAACCTTATTCATGTGGCAAAAATTATAGTAAGTGCATCTTTAGAGAGAAAAGAAAATGTAGGTCTACATTATAATCAAGATTTATAAAAGTTAATCAAACTTAGAAGAATTTTCAATACCTTTTACCAGACCATGCAATATTGCATTACAAGGAGTGGGGATTCCTTCTGATTCACCTCGAAGGACAACAGCCCCACATAATGCATCAATTTCTGTCGGGCGACCAGCCATTATATCTTGAAGCATCGAACATCTATTATCTGGAGATATGATTACTACATCTCTAAGGTAGGTTTCCAATTCAATATCACCAAGATCTACTCCACTAGCGCGTGCAACTATTGCGGCTTCACGCATTGCTTGCATAGATTGCTGCCAAAGAGAATTAATCTCTAAAAGTGCTCCATTCCTCACTCCAGCGATAGCACAAACAGGATTAATTGCTACATTAATTAGTAACTTTTTCCATATAATTTGTTGAATATCATCACTTATCACAGCATTTAAATCTGCATCATTAAGCATATCTAGTAAATTTTCTGCTTGGATATTTACAGAGCCATCTAATGTCCCAAAATCAATACCACCACGACCAACCCAGTGAACTACCCCCTCATTATTACGCCAAGCAGCATGAGTAATAGAACCAACAAAAACACGATTCCTTCCTATCCTATGAGACAACGCCTCCGCATTCCCTAATCCATTCTGGATTGTCAACGCACATCCTTCCGGTGTAAGGACTTTAGATGCTATCTCAGTTAAAGTAGGATTATCAATAGTTTTACCACAAATTATGGCAATATCACAAGTCCCTCTTATTTGTTCTGAAAGAGGGCCTGATTCGCTATCGACTACTAAGTATCTTTCTGAAGGAACTACTTCTATACTACCTTCAGGAGTATGGAGAACTAAACCCATATCTGAAAGATTAGATGCAGAACGACCCTTAGACACACATACAATATCCGCATCTGTATCTGCTAAGGCACCAAGAATTACTCCACCGATTGAACCAACTCCGATAATTGCAATTCTCAATTTAAACAACCACCGATTGGACACTTAGATGCAAAATGAAGAGTTAAACTATCAGAATCCTGCGAAATCCAGAAAACTCTCCAAATATCAGTATCATTATCATTTAAATCAATATTAACATCAACAGACCCATTTATTGGAATCAAATTTGGAACTAAGATATTGAGGGAATCATCATCTCTTACATTGCTAGATATATCAAGAATCAAATCGATATCATTATGCACTCTTGAATTAATTGTGAAATCCGAGAATGGCAAACTTGAATCAGTTAGAGTTAGATTATCAATATCTAAATCTAGGCCATAATTAATAACTTTAGAAGTTGGATTGACTAGGTTGCAATTTACAATCCAACCTGTTTCAGGCAGCAATATACTTCGATTATCGTAATCTCCGTCAACAATAAGGGGCGAACCACTTGCTAATGTGAAATTATCATCAGAATCGGGGTCAAGTGTTGGGATCATAGTATTAGATGGACAGACTGGAGAGCCATATGTATCTGAGAATAGAATATCCCCTGTTTGAACACCTAGATTAATACCACGCTCTGGAGCAAGATAAATACCAATATAAGAATCTTTAATTGGTAAACTCCAAAATACCTTAGTACCATCATCTTCGTTAAATTCCACAATAGGAGCCATTCGATAACCACTAATACCTGAATCACCAATCTCTAGAGATTCCCACCCACCTTTCTCTGAAATTAAGCATAATTCGTTTATACCTTGAGAAAGATAACTCGAATTCTCAACTGTCCAGAAAGGATTCTCACTGACAGATAAGTTCCCAGATTGATTTCCAGTAACTTCTATATTATTACAAATCCTATGATTCGGCATCTCTGAATCCCTAGACCAAACTGGCTCAGGAGAAGTTACTGAATTATAATTTATGACTAAAATATGTTCTAGACGAATACCCTGAGACTCTATTATGAATCTTAGTTGAACGGGAGTCATATCATCCAAGTCATCATCATGAATTGAGAAAATAAATTCTCCTAAATTATTCTGACTGATATCTTCAAAATTACAAACTAATCTATCAATAAAACATTCAGAATTAATTTGCCATCTTTGGTCATCACCATCTATCAATACCTGTATTGACCCCGATATTGGAATTACTCCCGATGGTTCTAAATTAAAGATATGATAACTCCCATTCCATTCATCACTTGATAATTCATCATCCCAACTAGTAATATCTAATCCACTATCCCATTCAGAGATTCCTTTAACTGGATGTAAACCAGGGAAACCAAATAGTAATGAAACTACCACTATCGTTGCAAATATATTACGAAACTTTGGATCAATACCAGATGCTTCGTCAACTACTAAAGCCACTGGTAAATGATCACCATTAAACCTCCTCCAAGAAGCTAAAGATGCAAGAATCAACCAAGGCCAAAATGTAGTCCTCAAGAAAACTACGCACATGACACCAAGAGTAATTAAAAATATTGAAGTTTGATTTTCACTAGAATCTAAATCTTTAGGACCTATTAGTGAATGTAATATTCTATCTCCAGGGAAACCAGGTATTGGCAAAAATAGTATCCAACCGATAGTAGATAGCCCTAAACCTGCAAGAGCTAATGGATGCACCCACTGAAGTTTCACTGAAACATCAGAACCAATAAATAAGTTTGCTAAAAAATCAACAAAAATATTCAGATTAAGTAATAAGGGCTCAGAAACTGATTCGGGGGGAAGGTTAGGGGTCAGATTAATTCCAATTAATGATAATATCACACCGGAAATAAGAAAAACAAATGCTGCCGAAGATTCGATAATACCCAATGATCGACGATTAGGATAGGTGATTGTATCAACTCTCTTTTGACCAAAAATTCCAACGATACCAAATGGCCAGAAAGGAGAAATTAAGGGGAACGCAATAGGGACTAGATTTCCCACATCAACTTCAAAAAACGAGGCAATATATTTTCTAATGAAATTAGCAGATAGAATAACTAAGAAAATTGGAATACTAAAAAAGATTAATGATTCTTGAATTAAATCATATGTGATTAGTGAATTACTTATTTGGAATTGAGATATCCAATAACTACCTGCTAATGTTGTGAATGAAAACATAGCTAGCCAAATCAATACCTGCTGCCAAGAAGGGACGTTTACTGGATCAACAGGGTAGCTAGTTACTGAAAGAATCGGAGGATTGCCTTCATCTAATAATCCTAATAAACTTAATTTTTTAAGATGATGATTTAATCTAATAAGGCTAGAACTAATGTTTTCATTACCTCGACTATTTATTTCCCATGAAAAGTCACTAATACCTGATTGATTACCTATGATGAAATAACGCCCACAAATGGTTTCAAGCAACTCTCTCTGATTCCAAGTTTCTTTATCAATAACAATTGATTTGCTCTCAGACACCATCACCCCTCCGTCGTATTTGATTACTGAACATAGATTACCCCCTATCAAACCGTGTGTGTCGCTATGCGACTGGGGCATGCACAAGTTACTTGTTTTTGAATCTCTTGAGACGGAATGTTTCTTCCCTTTCCATTTCTTCTAATCTTAGTTGAATAAACGATTGAGCCTCTTTCATTTCAGGAATTACCACAAATTCTAGAGCATTAACACGCCTTTTAGTCGCTTCAATCTCTTCAAGAAGTCGCTTCAAAGTAGCTTCCATTTCTGCGGCTTTCACAATTTTAGAAATTAATACAGAATATGAATCCGCTGATTCATCAATATAAGGTGAACCGCCAATTATTCCGGTCGGCCTTGTTTCAACAGTTGTTGTAAGATTTGTACCATCTACTTTCGGAACCACTACACCCATGATATTCCTTCTAGATACCATTACTTCTGGGCCGGAGGTTGCTGCAATAGCTGCACTTTTAACCGCTAACCCACCTTCTATAGATGATGCTAAAGCAATTGATTTAACTGCATCACGATATGTCCCTACAAGCTCCTCTCTAGCTTTAATCATCTCCGCTAATAATGTGCGGAATTCGAAAAATAAACCATCTCTTTTCATTTTTAGAAGATTATAACCACTTGATGTTTGTTTAATCCTACGTTTCAGATTAATTAGTTCTGAGCGGGTAGGCTTGATATCTAGTGCCATATTTCTCGTCTCCTAACTATAATTCCCTAAATAAACTCATTCTTTTTTATCAGTTGGATGATATTTATCAATCCACTTCTGATCTAAACGTACAAGATATTTTGTATCGATATTTGAGAGTAGTTCCCATGCTAAATCAAGAGTTCCTTCTTGAACTGGACGGTCTTCATCACGACTTTGTCTCAGGAACTTATCCTCAAATATATCAGAGAATTTAAGCAACTGTAAATCACGTTCATTTAGAGCATCTTCACCCACAATCGCCACTAAACCACGNAATTCTCTTCCCTGAGCATATGCTGCGTAAAGTTGATCCGATACTGATTTATGGTCTTCACGGGTTTTACCATCACCAATACCTGCATTCATAAGCCTAGATAGAGATGGTAGTACATTAATTGGAGGATAAATTCCTTTCTGATGAAGCTCACGAGAAATTACTATCTGTCCTTCAGTGATGTATCCTGAAAGATCAGGGATAGGATGAGTAATATCATCACCAGGCATTGTCAATATCGGGAATTGAGTGATAGAACCTTTCTTTCCTTTTATTATCCCTGCGCGCTCATATAACATTGCTAAATCCGTATACATGTATCCAGGATAACCTCTACGACCTGGTACTTCTTCACGAGCAGCACCAATTTGACGTAATGATTCACAATAGTTTGTCATGTCCGTATAGATAACCAATACGTGGTAATCTTTCTCAAATGCAAGATATTCAGCAGCAGTAAGAGCTAATCGAGGAGTAATTAATCTCTCAACCGCTGGGTCATCTGCAAGATTAACGAAAAGACAGGCGTTCTCTAGAGCGCCAGTTCTCTCTAAATCATGTACGAAGAAATTGTATTCTTCAGCTGTTATACCCATTGCACAGAAAACTACTACGAAGTCGTCATCGCTGTCAACTAGTTTAGCTTGCCTAGCGATTTGTAATGCAATATCATTGTGAGGAAGTCCTGAAGCACTAAAGATAGGTAATTTCTGTCCTCTTACTAATGATGTACAAGCATCAATTGCAGATATCCCGGTTTGAATAAATGTATCAGGGCTCTGGCGCGAATAAGGGTTAATAGCTGCACCAATGATGTCAGCCATTTCATCTGCCACAATAGCAGGTCCGCCGTCTCTTGGACGGCCTGCGCCATCAAGAATTCGTCCAATCATATCTGTGCTAACAGGTAATTTGAATACATCTCCAAGGAATTTTATCCCTGTTTGCCTATCTATTGAAGCAGTACCTTCGAAAACCTGGACAATAACCTGATCATCAGATGTATCTAGGACTTGTCCATTCTTCAAAGTACCATCAGTAAGTCGTAATTCTACGATTTCTCCAAAAGCAACAGGTTCGGTTTTATTAAGGAACACAAGAGGTCCCTTTACGTCAGTGATTGTTCTATATTCTTTTCCAGTCATTTATACCACCTCTCAGTTATCCTCCATAGTCTCGGCAATTTGTTTTTTCATAGATTCTACCATTTTATCGATTTTACCATCATAACCCGATTCGAACCTTCCTCTCATGAGATCAGTACGTGCTGGCACGTTAACTACATCCTCAAGAGAAGCGCCTCCTGCGAGGGCTTTCTTTGATTCTTCCTGGAATGTAAGAATAGCATTAGCCATAGTGTACTGGAGTTTTAAGTCAGTATACGTATCTACATCATGGAATGCATTTTGTTGGAGGAAAAATTCTCTAATCATACGAGCTACTTCGAGAGTCAGCTGTTGGTCAACTGGCAAAGCATCTGAACCAACTAATTGAACAATCTCTTGTAACTCTGCTTCAACTTGAAGTAAAGCACTAATCTCAGTTCTGATTTCAGGGAAATTACTATTGATGTTATCTCTATACCATTGATCAAGTGAAGGTGGATAAAGTGAATAAGAGTTTAGCCAATTAATTGCTGGGAAATGCCTTTGTCTTGCAAGACCTGCATCTAGACCCCAGAATACTTTAACAATACGTAAAGTTCCTTGACTAACTGGTTCTGAAATATCTCCACCAGGTGGCGATACTGCACCAATTACTGATACTGAACCATCGCCTCCTGCAAGAGTTTCAACACGACCTGCTCTTTCATAGAATTCTGCAAGACGGCTGGAAAGATATGCTGGATAACCTTCCTCACCTGGCATCTCTTCTAGACGAGAGGAAATTTCTCTCATTGCTTCAGCCCAGCGACTAGTTGAATCAGCCATTAGAGCCACATCATAGCCCATATCTCTGAAATATTCAGCAATTGTAATCCCAGTATATACTGAAGCTTCTCTTGCTGCAACAGGCATATTTGAGGTATTAGCAATCATAGTAGTTCTATTCATTAAAGCCTCTCCTGTTTTAGGATCCATAAGATGAGGGAACTCATCGAGAACCTCAGTCATTTCATTGCCACGCTCACCGCATCCAATGTAAACAACAATATCTGCATCTGACCATTTAGCCAGTTGCTGCTGAGTAACTGTTTTTCCTGAGCCGAATGGACCAGGGATTCCAGCAGTTCCACCCTTAGCAAGTGGGAAAAGGAAATCTAAAATCCGTTGACCTGTTTGCAACGGAACCTCTGGAGCGTGCTTCTTAGTGAATGGACGAGGTGTTCGGACGGGCCATTTTTGCATCATCTGAACTTCAGTACCATCTTCGAATGTACAAACAGTTTGAGTTACATTAAATTCTCCAGAATTAATACTCTTAATCACACCGGAAGTCCCAGGAGGAACCATAACTCTGTGTTCAATAGTTTTGGTTTCTTGGACTGTTCCAAGAATATTTCCAGAAGATACTGTATCCCCTACCTTAGCTGTTGCATTAAAGGTCCAAATTTTTTCTAAATCAAGTCCGTCAGCATCAACTCCTCTTTTGATGAAAACTCCCATGGTCTTCTCAAGTTCAGGTAAAGGTCTCTGAATACCATCATAGATTTTTGTCAAAAGACCAGGGCCTAGTTGAACAGACAAAGTCTGCCCAGTTCTAATAACTGGTTCACCAGGTCTAACTCCTGAAGTTTCTTCATATACCTGTATAACAGATTGGTCGCCGTGTAATTCAATGACTTCTCCCATCAAACCTTCGTCACCTACTCGTACAACTTCATACATTCGTGGCGATATGCCTACTGCGGTTACAACTGGTCCAGAGATGCGATAAATCACTCCATTTTCTTCACTCATATTTAATTCACTTCCTTTTATTTTTTTCTAGGATTTACTTCCACAAATCGACTCCTAGTGCCGACTTGATGGACTCTCGGAGGGTATTATCCTCTTCGGTCCCAATACCCAATACTGTGGGCGTGATACTTTCAGAAAGTTGTGTTCGCAATCTTTCTGGTAGACTTAATAGATCAGAATTATCAATTACAATAACTCCAACCTCTTTTTCATTTAATAATGACTTCATTGTTGAAGTTAATTCTTCTAGGTTTCCTGGATTATGTAATCTCAAAATACCTGCAAGTTGGAAACCGAGAGTGAAATCAAGAGAACCTACTACAGCTATTTCCATAATTATTCACCTCAAAAATCCATATGCGCTTCTAAAACCTCTGAAGTGAGGCCAATAGTCTTCCCGCGCACAAGAAGACGTAGATTTTGAATTTCAAGCACTTTACGCTCGATATAGTAAATTACGGGGAATGATGAAACTGGGTTGAGATACGCGAAACGCCTTAACATTGCGTGNCTTTTATGAGTCAGTAAAGATGCTATAGGATCTAGTGAGCCAGTTATATTCGACTGTTCTAGTGCATCATCAAATCCATCATCATCAAATGAATTACTGCGTCGAAGAGAATCGATTATTGCTTCTTGAGATGTTGCTTGAGATACCTGCACCATTACTGAATCTTGAATTCTTCCACCCTGAATAACCGTCTGTAAACGTTTGTCTGGAGAAATATTCTGACGTAGTTCACGGAATTGATTAATTATATTACGATGATCGATTTCAGTCCTGATATACTTCATTAGATGAATATTAGAATCTCTTCCTTTAGATACTTTCAACGCATGACCGTAATATTGTCTGTCTAATGCATCTTCCATCTCTTCAAGTGTAGCTTCAGAACCTTCTAATTTTGCTAATTCCTTGCCCCAAGGAGTACCTGACATAGCATTTGCAGCCTCAGCTACTGTCTCAGTAGTTCTAACAATTTCAAGCCATATTGAATTCATAGGATTCTCTGAAGGAAGTATCTGAGATTCGATTAGTTCATCAGAACAACCTCCATTCACTGCTCGAAGAACTGTCTTAGCCTTCTCATAAGCGAAACGATCAACATAAACCGAAACTATCGATTTAAGTGGCCCTTGGCAGAACCTCATTACTTCAGATAAGTCATTATCAAGATTGTGGAAAAGAGCTGCTTCTACAGCATCAGCTCCACTCATACGAGCTGAATAAATATCCATCTCATTTCGATATCCTAACTCACTGATACTTGCACCTATAGATTCCGGACCTAATTGCAATAATTGCCGCATACGAGTTGAATCGATCAGGGAGGCCTTACGAGCTTTAGCGCGAGCTGAAGCATTGTAAATATTCGAACGACCACTTACTACCCCTGACATATATTCACCTTTTAATTACCAAATAATGTTTTATTTACAGTGCCAAGATTA
>JGI26060J43896_10000066_pt1 | contig 33768 bp, 31 predicted proteins | sample MarorgKNORR_S2LV_6_FD_43896 | JGI IMG/M metagenome (IMG submission 43896) | reverse complement strand
GAGAATAAATTTTTTACAAGTTTTTGATTTTACTGACTGAAGTTATTTTTAAATAATATTAATTTTTTCTAAAGCCTGCCATGGCAATGTTTGAATTTTTTATTAGAACCACAGGGACATTTATCATTTCTTCCTGGGTTGCCCCAAGTTGATTTATCACTTTCATTAAATGCGACACCATTTTCTTCCTTAGGTTTTTTACTCGAAGAGTTTAAAATTTGTTCTTCCATCATTTTTTTAATCATTTCTTGTCGCTCTTCGGTGCGTAGTGGGCGAACTTGAGCTAATTGGGCTGTTACGTGTGAGCGCAATCCGTTTAACAAACTTTCAAACAAGCCAAAGGCCTCAGTTTTGTATTCGTTGAGAGGATCCCTTTGAGCGTAACCCCTGAAGCTAACGACTGAACGTAAGTGATCTAATGTTAACAAATGTTCGCGCCATTTTTGATCAATGCTTTGTAAAAGGACGGACTTTTCAATAGATCTCATGGTATCGGTGCCAAATTCAACAGATTTTGCTGCCATAAACTTATCAGATGCATCATAAATTCGTTCACGAATTATTGTGTCATCTACACCTTCTTCTTTCCCCCAGATGACTATTTGAGCATTTGCGCCAATCTTTTCTGCAATTTCTTTCTCAAGCGTATCAAGATCCCATTGGTCTGGATAAGTTTTAGCCGGGATATGTTCATCAACAAGGTCGTCTATTACCTGGTGTCTCATATCTTGAGTTATCTCTGCAAGATCTTCTGCTTCCATTATTTCAAGTCTTTGTTCAAAGATAGCCTTTCTTTGATCATTCATTACGTCATCATACTTAAGTAATTGTTTTCTTATATCAAAGTTTCTTCCCTCTACTTTGGCCTGAGCTTTTTCAAGGGATTTATTAACCCAAGGATGAACAATGGCTTCACCTTCTTTCATCCCCAAGGTATTTAATACCTTTTCTAACCTTTCAGATCCAAATATTCGCATCAGATCGTCTTCAAGAGATAAAAAGAATGAAGANTTTCCTGGATCACCCTGTCTTCCTGAACGTCCTCTTAATTGATGATCAATCCGACGGCTTTCATGTCTTTCTGTCGCCAGCACATATAAACCACCCGATGAAAGAACTGCCTTTTTTTCTTTTTTGCCAGCATTTTGTAAGTTCGCTCGAGTTTCTTCTGGATCAGCGTTTGGATTTTGTTCTAATTCTTCCAAAATCCTCATTTCCACATTTCCACCAAGCTGAATATCTGTTCCTCTGCCAGCCATGTTAGTAGCAATTGTGACAGCTCCAGATCGACCCGCATTTGCTATGATTTGTGCTTCTTGTTCATGAAACCGAGCGTTTAAAACATTATGAATAATATTTTTGTCTTTCAACCGTTGGGATAGCATTTCTGATTTTTCAATTGATGTTGTTCCAACAAGTATAGGCTGTTGTTTTTTATTGGCCTCAATTATTGCTTCAATTATTGCTTTATACTTTTCACCTGCAGTTCGAAAAACTTGATCATGCTCGTCTACACGTTTTACTTTTTCGTTAGTGGGAACCTCAACCATACCTAAGCCATATATTTCCAGAAATTCATCTGCTTCAGTTGATGCTGTTCCGGTCATGCCTGATAGTTTTTCATACAAGCGAAAATAATTTTGAAAAGTTACCGATGCTAGTGTTGTGTTTTCTGGTTGAATTGCACAAGCTTCCTTAGCTTCGATTGCTTGATGAAGTCCATCTGATAGTCTACGTCCATCCATCATTCTTCCTGTAAACTCATCGATTAATACAATTTCATTATCTCGCACAATATAGTCTTTATCTTTGTTATAGAGTTTATGAGCGCGAAGAGCTTGGGTGATATGATGAACTAATGATGTGCTTTCTGGATCATAAAGATTTTGCCCTTCTGGCAATATTTCTTCGTCTTTAAGTTTTTGCTCAATAAATTCGTTACCCTCATCAGTAAAGGTAACATTCTTAGTTTTTTCATCTAATTTAAAATGGTCATCACCGATTCCAGGAATGACTTTATTAATTTTAATATAAATTTCACTTCGATCTTCAGCAGGGCCTGAAATTATTAAGGGTGTTCTCGCCTCATCTATTAAAATACTGTCCACCTCGTCCACGACAGCAAAATGATGATCTCTTTGATACATTTGTGAAAGCTCAGATTTCATATTATCTCTGAGATAGTCAAAACCCAATTCGTTATTGGTGGCGTATATTACATCACAAGCATATGCGCTTTGTTTTTCTTCATCGGGTTGATTGGGAATTACTACGCCGGTCGTCATGCCTAAGGCAGTATATACTTTTCCCATCCATTCTGAATCACGAGTGGCTAAGTAGTCATTGACTGTTACAATATGTACACTTTTTCCCGTAAGAGCGTTTAAGTAGGCGGGAAATGTTGCCACTAGGGTTTTACCTTCCCCCGTTTTCATTTCTGAAATATTTCCTTGATGTAGAAAAATACCACCCATTAACTGGACATCAAATGCTCGAAGTCCTAGCGCTCTTTTTGCGGCCTCTCTGACATTAGCAAATGCTTCAGGCAAAAGGTCATTCAAAGTTTCTCCACCTAATGCCCGCTCTTTAAACTCTTCAGTTTTGTTTATTATTTCTGCATCAGATAACTTATCAAAATCAGATTCTAATTTATTAATTTTGGCAACAATTGGAAGAACTGCCTTGATTTTGCGATCATTAGCGTTTCCAAAAATTTTTCTTTTTATTGTGCCAAGACCTAGCATGGTTATTGCCCTGTTCTCTTATAGGAAAGGTGATAAATTCTCTCCTTAAGGTTGATTTATTTTATATTTGTTACCNGGTGTGCTTAATTAAAGGCATCAAAATAAAGTTTTAAGTTTTTTATTGTTGTATTCGCATGTAAGGGTCGTCTTTATGGCTGTCAATGTTGACACAGGAATGATACGAAATAAAATGGGAAAATAAAATTTTATTTCACGTGTAAAAAGGAAAAAAAATGAGATGTATTGGTGTTTTCTTGAGTGTGGTTTTATCAATTTGTTTTTTTCCTTTTTATGACTTGTATGCAGAAGAGATAACAAAAATAACAGAGAAAACAGTTTTGGTTTCTGTAAATGGAGAAGATATAACAGTTGGAAATATCATATCATTTCAAAGTAGATTGTCAGATCAGTATCAAAGTATGGAAGATTCTGTTTTGTTTGATGGNATTCTTAAACAGCTGATTCAACAAACAATTNTGTCACAAAAGGTTAATATTCATTCTGGTAGAATCAAGTATGCCTTAGAAAATCAAATGCGAGCATTTTTATCTACAGAGTTAGTTGGAAACTTATCTGAAGCTGAGGTTATGGAAAGTGAAATAGAAAGCTTATATGTGAAGTTTTCTACGAATATTGAAAGAAAGAAGGAGTATAACGCCTCTCATATCTTAGTGGAAACTGAAACAGAGGCAGAAGAGCTATTGCTTAAATTAAAAAATGGGGCTGATTTTTCAGAGTTAGCAAAAACTTATTCTACAGGCCCTTCGGGCGCGCAAGGAGGAAATTTAGGATGGTTTGGACAGGGAGCAATGGTTCCAACTTTTGAGAATGCCGTTATTAAATTAAAAATTGATGAACTTTCTGTACCTATTCAAACACAATTTGGTTGGCATTTAATAAAGCTTAATGACGCTAGAAAAACGCCAGTACCAACGATTGAAGAGGTACGCAAAGAATTAATTACAGAGATAAAGAAAAAGAAAATAGACTTTGAAATGAGTAAGATAATTGATTCNGCAGATGTCATTTATTCTAATCTTGAGATTGACCCTAAAATAATTCGTGAAGTATCAATGCTAAATGATTAAATGGGTTCATAAATAATAATTTTGTTTACATTGTGGATAATAAATTATGAGTAAAGTGTCACCACTAGCCCCAAAAAACGGATTTCCAGCATTGGCCAGTATTGCTGGTGTGAGGTTTTCCAACATTTCGGCTGGGATTAAATATACTGACAGACCGGATGTTATGTTGGCAGAAATTTGTGAGGGGAGTTCAATAGCGGGTGTTTTTACAAAATCCGCAACTCGCTCTGCTGCAGTTTTAGATTGCCAGACAAAACTTAAATCTGAAAGTATGTCTTCTGGCGCATATGCTCTTGTAGTTAATTCGGGAAATTCAAATGCATTTACAGGCACAGAAGGATTCTTAGCAGTTTCAAAAATATGTTCAAATTTTTCAAAGGAACTAAACATAAAAGAAAAAAATATTTTCACTGCATCTACTGGAGTTATTGGCGAACCGTTGGCTTGGCAGAAAATTGTAAAAGGTTCATCAACGTTAAAGGTAGGTTTGTCAGATGAAGGTATCAAAGGAGCTGCAGAAGCAATTATGACTACCGATACTTTTGCAAAAGGTGCTTCGAGGAAATTTAATATCAATAATGAACTAATAAAAATATCTGGTATTGCCAAGGGTTCTGGAATGATTGCCCCTGATATGTCTACGATGCTAGTTTATATTTTTACTGATGCTAAAATAGTGAGATCACTATTACAAAACATAGTTTCTGAGTTAAATGAAGAGACATTTAATTCTATTACAGTGGATGGAGATACTTCGACATCAGATAGTTTGATGGTAATAGCTACTTGTAAAAATGGTCCGGTCATAAATGATAAAAAATCACCTCAAACAAAAATTTTTAAAGATGAGCTAAGGTTGGTTATGAAAGATTTAGCCCATCAAGTCGTTAGAGATGGAGAAGGCGCTACGAAATTTATTGAGGTAAGGGTTACGGGCGCGTCTTCGTATTCCTCAGCCAGAAAAGTCGCCAAATCTATAGCAAACTCACCACTTGTAAAAACAGCAATTGCTGGAGAGGATCCAAATTGGGGTAGAGTTGTAATGGCTATAGGTAAATCTGGAGCAAATGTTGAAAGAGATCTTTTAAAAATAAAATTTGGGGAAGTTCTAGTTGCAGAAAATGGTTGGATTAGTCCTGAATATTCAGAGGAAAAGGGTGCAAGTTATATGAAAAATAGTGAAATTATTATTCATACTGATTTAGGACTTGGTTATTATAAGGCTACTTTTTGGACCTGTGATTTTACACATCAGTATATTTCAATAAATGCGGATTATAGATCTTGAATACGATTTTAGTTGTTGCTGTTGCATTGATTGATAAGGANGGTCGGNTTCTACTGGCTCAACGACCGCCTAANAAATCTATGGCGGGCTTGTGGGAATTTCCTGGTGGAAAAGTTGAAGATGGGGAAAATCCAGAAGATGCTTTGATAAGAGAATTAAATGAAGAGCTGGGAATTGATACTTGGGGAAGTTGCTTGGCGCCACTGAGTTTCGCTAGCCANTCATATGAAGAATTTCATNTGCTTATGCCTCTATTTGCATGCAGAAAATGGACAGGGACTCCCATGGCAATAGAAGGCCAAGTCTTAAAGTGGGTAAGCAAGAATGATTTGAAGAACTATGCTATGCCGCCTGCAGATATTCCATTAATTGCTGCCATTAGAGATTGGTTGTAAACAAATCAAAGCCAACCTGATCCATTTTCTATTATTAAATCTTTTAAGAACTCTATATGTGACTCACTGGCGTTCAAACAAGGAATATAAGTGAATTTTTCGCCACCAGAATTCTCAAAACTTTCTCTAATTTCCTCCTTTATCTCTTCCAAGGTTTCTATGCAGTCAGATGCAAAAGCAGGTGCTATTACAGCAATATTTTTTACACCATTTTGTGCCAACTCAGCCACTTTTCTGACAGTATATGGCTGTAACCATTCTTCAGGCCCAAACTTTGATTGAAAAGTTGTTATAATTTTATCATCACTCCAACCTAGTTTCTCTTTTAGAAGGCGAGTAGTTTTTTGGCATTGGCAATGATATGGGTCGCCCTGCATAAGATACCTTTTAGGCACACCATGATAAGAGGTCACTAAAACTTCTGGTTTTGATCCTGCACTTTCATAAACTGCACTAACAGATTCAGCTAAAATTTTAATGTAATCTGGATTCTGAAAATACGGTTCTATTGTTCTAACCGAAGGTTGCCATGTTATTTTCATTAAGCTTCTAAATAAAGAATCGTTAGCTGTGGCAGACGTTGCTCCTGCATAGTGAGGATAAAGTGGTAGAAAAATAATGCGGCTACATCCTTTTTCTATCAGCGCGTTTAGTTTAGATTCAGTCGATGGGTTTCCGTATCGCATACAAAACTCCACCTCTACACTATTACCAAATTTTAATTTCAAGACTTCATTAAGTTTATATGATTGTTCTTTTGTGATGGTGAGCAAAGGGCTTTCATTTTTTTCATTATTCCAAATAGTTTTGTATGCGGCTCCTGATGAAAATGGGCGTTTAGTTAGTATTATTAACTGAAGTAATGGTTGCCAAAGCCAAGGCGAATAATCAATCACTCTACGATCTGATAAAAATTCACCTAAATACCTGCGCATAGACCAATAATCTGTTCCATCAGGCGTGCCAAGATTCGCTATAAGGANGCCAGTTTTTCCAAANTTGATTTTGGGATGATTTTCATTTGATTGGTTTGGAGGGTTAGAATTCACTTTATTTCCTGTTATATTAATATTGAGGGATAGTTCATTTTATAAAATCGTCAAGTAATTTTGATAAATTTACCTTGGCAGACCCAGGCTTTAATGGTTTTGGCTGATTTTCACTTGGAGCCCACCCTGTCAAGAATATCAGCTCAAATGTAGCTGAAAAAGTATTGTCTCTTTGTTTAAAAGTTTTAGAATATATTTTTGTCATTTCACTTATGATTTTTGAACGAGTAAAAGTTTTTTTTCTTAATAATAAGACGTTTGTTTCCCCCATTCTTCGAATGTCGTGCATTAGAGTTAAAATACTTTTATAAGAATACTTTTTTGAAACACTATCTGCTACTGGCAACCCAAAGCCGGCTCTTTGTAAAAGATTTCCAAGATCTCGAATTTCACCCATTGGCATGAATCTTGGTGATATACCTCCAGATATTTCCACTTCTGCTTTTGAAAATGAATAATTTAACTCATGAATTGTTTTGCCACCAAAAAAAACTGCAAGAAAAAGACCATCTTTGATTAACATATTTTTGCACTGTATTAACTGACCTACTGGATCGTCCGACCAGTGCAAGGACATCGCATGAATAATTAAATCATACTTTTNTGATTCGAAGATTAAGGTATCAGAGTCATTTAAAAAAAATGCATCTGGAAAGAGTGTTGTCCAAATTTTTGGATATCCAGTAATTATTGCTATTTTCTCAAATTTACGATTTATATCCTGTAGGCGTTCTGTGATTTCTTTCATGGCTATTTCATGAAGAGCAAAATAACTGTTGTTAGATTTTAAAACACGGGCACGATTTTTTTTTAAAGACGGCCGGTCTGTTATTTTTTTTTGTTCTCTCATAATAAGTGAATTACTGAATATAGTTTTTATTACAATGATTTTGCATTAAATGTTTAAAATAAAGTGAGAGAGTGAATTTATTAGAGATATATACAACACCTTCTTGTGGGTTTTGTGCTGGAGTAAAAGATTTGCTAACTAATAAAACTACTAAACTCACAGAAATAGATGTTGGCAGTGATTGAGAAAGAAGAAAGGTTATGAGAGAATGATCTGATAGCAACAATACAGTCCACACATTTTTATAAATGGTGATCATATAGGTGGCTGTCAGGGGTTTATTTTTTGGAAAAAAGAGGTTTACTTGATAAACTATTTGAGAATTGGTTTGGATTTAAAAGGTGGATAATTTAGCAAGTTTATTTTTTAGTGAAATTTCAATGGTAGATCAGTTAATGCGATACAAGATCAATCGTGCCCTACCCAAGGGAATGGAGTTGAGCCAATTTATGCTATTGAACTACTTAGCAACTATAAGTGAAGAGCGTAGACCATCACAATTAGCAAAACTATTTCAATTAACACGAGGTGCTATGACTAATACTTTGAGCAAACTTGAGGGGGCTGGATATGTCCACATGAGGCCAGATTGGGACGATGCTAGAAGAAAATGTGTTGTAATTAGTTCCAGTGGTAGAAAAGCCAGAGAAGATGGATTAAAAAAAATTAATCCAGTAATTGAAGAAATGGTTGATGTGGTTGGCATTGAAAAAGTGCGTGAAGTTTTGCCAATAATCAGAGAATTAAGAAATGCTTTAAAAAACTAAACTTCATTTGGTTTTTATGGATGTAGTAACATAATTCACACTTAGATCTCTATCAGAAGTTTTCCATTCCCAGGCTATTGGGTTTAAAATAAAACCTCGTTTGTCGACTAACTCTAGGCCCGCTCCAGAAATCAAATCAAAAAGTTCGTCTGGTTTTATAAATTTGCTCCAATTATGTGTACCTTGAGGTAACCAACGCAAGATATATTCAGCACCTAATATAGCCAAAAGAAAGCTTTTTGATGTTCTGTTAATTGTGGAACAAATCATAAGACCGTTTGGCTTTAGCAATTGAGCACAAGTTTTCAAATAGTGATTTGGATTATTTACGTGTTCAATTACCTCCATATTTAAAATTACGTCGTAACGACTTTCACTATTAGCTAACTCTTCTGCGGTGATAAATTGATAATTTATACTTAACCCAGCTTGTTTGGCATGTGTTTGAGCAACAGGAATGTTCTTGGGCGCGGCATCTATTCCGGTTACATTTGCTCCTAAACGCGCCATCGGTTCTGATAAAAGGCCTCCACCACAGCCAATGTCCAGTATATCCAAATCTTGAAATGGGCTTTGTGTTTTTACAGACCGATTAAATTCTATTTCAATTTGAGCGATTATATAGTCTAATCGGCAGGGGTTCATGTGGTGTAGAGGTTTGAATTTACCATTAGGATCCCACCATTCAGCAGCCATAGCTTCAAATTTTTCAATTTCTTTTGGATTTACACTTTGTTTTGATGGCATCGAATCTTCTTTTTACATTGCAATATATAGTCTCTAAGTAAGGTAATAAAATAAAAAAAAAAGGTCATATTAAAAATGAGTGCTTTAAAACATTTATATCCTTCAATTGAACCGTTTGATAGTTTTGAATTAGATGTTGGTGACGGTCACGTTTTATATGTAGAACAGTGTGGTTCCAAAACTGGAATTCCTGTCGTCGTTTTACATGGAGGTCCTGGCGGTGGCTGTAGTCCTTTCATGAGAAGGTTTTTTAATCCAGAAATTTATAGAATAATTTTATTTGATCAAAGAGGATGTGGGCGTTCCACACCTCATTCCAGTGTTGAGAATAATACGACTTGGCATTTGATATCAGATATTGAATTAATAAGGTCCAGGTTAAAAATCAATCGATGGATTGTTTTTGGAGGTTCCTGGGGATCTACTTTAGGATTGCTATACTCACAGGCACATCCAGACAGAATAGCCTGCCTTGTTTTAAGAGGAATCTTTTTACATTCAAAAGAAGAGCTAAATTGGTTTTATGGGGGTGGTGCTGGTCGTTTTTGGCCTAAAGAATGGAATGACTTTATAAAAGAAATTCCTTTGGGTGAGCGTGGTGATTTAATTTTAGCATATAATAAACGATTATTTTCAGGTGATATTAATAATCAGACACATTTTGCTCAGTTATGGGCAGCATGGGAAAACAGAATGGCTGCCATGGCAGAAGATAGAACAAACACCCTACCTCCAGGACGCTATTCTTTAGCTTTTTCTAGAATAGAAAATCATTATTTTATAAACAATGGGTTTTTAGATGTTGATAATCAGATATTAAGAGATATGGATAATATTTCACATATAAAAGGATACGTTGTTCATGGAAGATATGATATGATATGCCCACCTATAGCTGCCCATAATTTAGTTGAGAAATGGGCAAATTGTGAATTGAATATTTTGCCAAATGCTGGGCACGCATTGTCAGAAGAGCCAATAGCATATCAATTGGTAAAAATAATGAATGAATTAGTTCTAAAGAAAGGAAACTTATATCTTTAACCTATATAAATTAATTTTGGTATTTTTATTTAACCAATTGGAACTGTTGTTGGGTTAAATCCATTATTTATTCTAATTTCATTAACGAAATGTCGGATAATCTTTAAGCTTTCATCGTGTTGCATTGGTTTTTGATTAAAACCAATAATAGCCACTGCTATTATATGGCCAGAAATTTTTAAGTACGCGCGCCATGAAAAGTCTGAGATGGCATTTGATTTTTTTTGCCCAGTATTTTTTACAAGAACAAAATATGAATTATCCATTTTGAAACTATCTAAAACAACTATATCGTTTGGGTTTCCATTGACACTTAAGATAGCTCTACCATCCTCTGACCTAAAATAATTATCAAGATTCTTACTTTCCAATGGAATTTGGCTTGATTTCATTTTTGATACTGTTGCAGTTAAAACTGCGTAAACTTTAGACTGTGTAATTGAGTTTGATTGTGAAATTGCTGCACAATTTCCAAATAAAATAAATGTTGGCTTAGACGAAATATTAGAAACAGTTTCGTCTATGCAAAAACCTGCAGGAGCTTGTATTACAATATTTTTAGAAGAAATAATTGCTCGGGAAGTTGGGGGTGGGTTTTTTTGGAGCTGACTTCCCAATATGGCACTGGTATCACAACTACTTAACAAAAGCACGCCTAGTACTGACGTAATTAGAAATCTAAAAGGCGATAAATTTTTTTTCATAAAGTTTATTGTGTTAAATCTGATATCTTATTTATTATTAAATTAACCACTTAAGGAAGTAAGTAATTGACCAATCATGGAAGCGCAAGCATTCTAATTTTTGACAAACTTAGCAAACATATGATCTGGAGTTTAAAATTTGAAAAGTTATGAATTATACTCTTATGATGGTTTAGAAAAAAATGAATTTTGGCGAACATTAATTGGCTTTTTTTTATTTATACTAATAGTTTTTTTTCTTTATGGCGGCGGTCTTTTTTTTCTTTCAAAGCTTGAAAATAATACATCCTTAAAACATCAAAAACTTACAACATTACTATTATTTACTTCTTTTACTATTTGGCACATCGCATTATTTTTTGTGGTGTTTTTTATACACAGGAGGTCATATTTTTCATTGTTGGGTGTATGTGAAAAGATTAATGGGCGACACTTTATACGTGCTTTTTTAGTGACTATGTTGATATCTTTATTTGCCTTAATAATAATTCCTTTTGAAAGTTTCTTTTTTGAAGAAAAATATTTACCAGATATTGAAATAGTAAAAATTACCCATTGGGTGCGTTGGGTTCCTCCAGCCATTATTGTTATATTTATTCAAATTTCTGCTGAAGAATTATTATTCAGAGGTTATTTATTACAGCAACTTAGAGCAAGATTTAAATCTTTTTGGATTTGGGCGATTGCTCCTTCCATATTATTTGGGGCAGGGCATTTTGATTTTTATTCTTTTGGTTATAACACTTACTTTTATATGGCTAATGCAACAGTTTTTGGAGTTATGGCTAGTATTTTGACTGTTAAATCAAAAAACATAAGCTATGCATTGGGCATGCATTTTTTTAATAATGTTACTGGAGTTTTACTCTTAGGTTTAGGGGACTCACTTTCAGGATTGGCATTAATAAATTATTATTTCGATAAGACTGGCATTTATATGACTTATATAATAATTTCACAATCAATTCTCCATATGATTACTTTCTTAATATTATATTATTGGATAAAGAAGCAAAAAAACTAATTTGATTTTTATAACTACAAAGACTTAAGGGATTATTTTAAAATGAATTGGATTTCGAATTATGTTCGTCCTCGGATAAATTCCCTTTTTTCACGCCGAGATGTACCAGAAAACCTTTGGACGAAATGTTCGGAATGTGGAACGATGCTATTTCATCGGGAACTTTCACAAAATATTAATGTATGCCCGAATTGTGACCATCATATGAATATCTCCCCAAGGGAACGTCTGACAAGTTTATTTGATGATGGAGTTTTTTTTATAGCTGAAATTCCTAAACCCATTAGTGATCCTTTAGGATTTAAGGATCAAAAAAAATATCCTGAACGAATGAAAGCAGCTCAGAAAAAAACAGATTCTGAAGAAGCTATGTTGGTTGTAGAGGGGGACATTGGTAGAACAAAAATTGTTGCAGCTGTACAGGATTTTAGTTTTATGGGTGGCTCCATGGGCATGTATGTTGGAAATGCTATAATTGTCGCGTGTAAATTGGCTGTTGAAAAAAAATGCCCTCTAGTTTTGTTTTCTGCTGCTGGCGGAGCTCGAATGCAAGAAGGAATTCTATCATTAATGCAGATGCCTCGCACGACTGTAGCAATTCAGCTCCTTAAAGAAGCAAAACTTCCATTTATAGTTGTATTAACCCATCCAACGACAGGTGGTGTGACTGCATCATACGCTATGCTCGGTGACGTTCAAATAGCGGAACCGAATGCACTAATATGCTTTGCTGGTCCGCGTGTAATTGAGCAAACAATCAGAGAAAAACTACCAGAGGGTTTTCAGAGAGCAGAGTATTTGTTAGATCATGGAATGTTAGATAGGGTAATTCACAGAAAAAATTTAAAAGAAGAATTAGTAGTTTTAACAAGAATGTTGATGGGCCTATCTCCTGCTATTAAAGGTGACCTGCCTAAACCAGATGATTTAGAAAAAGATAACTAGTGAGTACTTATTAAAAAAAGTTGATGGGTAAAAATAGTCTTATGAGTTTACCAAAAAGCGACGCTATTCTAGATAGATTATTATCCTTACACCCAAAGATTATTGATTTAAGTCTTGATAGAGTTTTTAGATTATTAACTAAACTAGGTAATCCAGAACAAAAGTTACCACAAGTTATCCATATAGCTGGTACAAATGGTAAAGGATCCACGCAAGCCATGTTAAGAGCAGGTATTGAGGGTTTTGGAGCATCTGCACACGCTTATATATCCCCACATTTAACAAAATTCCATGAACGAATTCGTGTTTCTGGTAGTTTAATTTCTGAAAATGCGTTGACTGAGGTTTTAAATGAATGTGAGTTGGAGAATGCTGGTGATCCTATTACTTATTTTGAAATTACAACATGTGCTGCATTTTTAGCATTCTCCAGAGCAAAGGCAGACTATACTTTGTTAGAAGTGGGGTTGGGTGGTCGGTTGGATGCCACAAATGTTTTAAAAAAACCCAAATTAACTATTTTAACACCTATTTCTTTGGACCATGTCCAATTTTTGGGTAACAATATTCAACAGATAGCATATGAAAAAGCAGGAATAATAAAAGAAGGAGTGCCATGCATTGTAGGCCCTCAAAATATTCAGGCTCTTTCTGTGATAAAAACTAGAGCGAATGAATTAAGTAGTCCACTTAAAATTTATGGTCAACATTGGGATGTTTATAAGAAAAAAAAACGATTAATTTTTGAAGATGAAGTTGGTTTAATAGAGCTGCCATTACCTAAATTAATTGGGGCACATCAAGTTAATAATGCAGGAGTTGCGATTGCAGCGATGCGAGAATTGAGAATTTCAAATTCTGCATACAAGGCTAGTATGGAGAACGTTTATTGGCCTGCTCGAATGCAGAGATTAAAAAATGGACCTTTAGTGGATTTAGCCCAGGACTTGGAAGTTTGGTTAGATGGAGGCCATAATCTTGCCGCGGGCATGGCTATATCTGATACACTTGAACAGCTACCATACAAACAAAATATTTTGATTTGTGGAATGTTAAAAACTAAAGATGTTATGGGATACTTAAAGTCACTTTATGGACAGGCTAATATTTTATATGGAATAAGTGTGCCAGGTGAAGAAGGAACTAATTCATCACAAGATATGCTTGATGTTGCTAATGCAGTTGGATTTTCAGCTGTAAAAGCAAATAACGTTATGGACGCCATTCAAAGAATTGCAAAGAGTTACCCCAAAGGCAGGATTCTTATATGTGGTTCACTTTATCTAGCGGGCACGGTTCTTCAAAACAATTCGTAATTAAAAAGTTTAAATAGAACTATCTATCCAGTCTTTAAGTGCCGCTTTGGGTGCAGCGCCAGTTTTGTTTGAAACTACCTCTCCATCTTTGAATAGAAACAAAGCAGGAATACCGCGCACTCCAAGTTGGGAGGGCGAATTTGGGTTCTCATCAACATTAATTTTGACGATTTTTATTTTTCCACCATATTCTTCTGATAATTCTTCCAAAGCTGGGCCAATCATTTTGCATGGTCCGCACCACTCAGCCCAAAAGTCTACAACAACTGGAGTTTCAGATTTGGTGACCTCTGACTCAAATGTTTCATCTGTTACTGATATAGTAGCCATGCCATAGTTCCTTATTATTTTTCTTTATAACTAAGAATCGAGATCAAAAACGTCAAGCGTTAAGGACAGATTGAAGACATTTCTTTAAAAGCATTTTGTCCAAAAACATAAGATTTGATGTTTCAGTCCATAAAATAGCAATATTGATTTCTTTAGTTGGGTAGATTATTTCTAAGGATCTAAAATAAATGGCCATTTGTCTTAGCAAGCCATTAGGAACCTCTTTATCCATTTTGGGGACTAAAAAATTAGACTTGAAGTCAACTGCTATTATTCTTTCTTCAAGAACTACTATTCGATCAATAATACCTGAAAAAAGTGTATTATTTAATTCTGGTATATTAACTTGAAATGGTGCTTCAGCGATAGAATTGGATTGAAATAAAAACTTTAATTTATCATCATGTAATATTTTTATGGCCTGGTCCGTAGCTTTTTCTATAGTTTTTATATTTTCATATCCACTATTTTTTAAAATATTATAACTAATACTTTCCCAAGTTTTATGAGGAAATTTTGGCAAATACTCAATTAAAATATGAATTTGAGACCCAACTATCTTGGCGTTATTACTATCTGTCTTGTTTGATCCTTTTAGACTTTTTGAGCCTTCCATTTCAGAAGGGGAAATTGCTTTGTTTATTTTTCTAATTTGAGCTTTAGGTTGGCTTACCCATTTTGGTATTTGAATTTTATTTGATTTTACATGTGTCCTATAAATACTATCTGAAGCCTTCCAGTTTTTACTTTTAATAGTCAATCTAGTTTCTTCTAAGTGCCCATCTGTTTTTATATTCAAGGATTTAATTCCATTTTCAATAGTGTCATACCAGCAACCCCCATTTTTGTTGCGCCTACCTGAACCGCATATTATTAACCAACTTTCCGCACGTGTCATTGCTACATACAACAAACGAAACTCTTCTTCTTTTTCTAATTTGTTTAATTTTTCAATTGAATTTTTTACTAACTGTGGTTGGTTTAGCTTGGCTCCTCTTAGTGTAATTAAATTGTCATTTAATTTAATAAACTTTGAGCTACCCATATTTGATCTACTACCAGTGTCAGGCAAAATGACTATTGGCGCTTCTAAACCTTTAGCACCATGAATTGTCATTACTCGAATGTTAGGACTTTCTGTTTCTAGTTCTCGTTTTATATAAACTTCATCAGATTCCATCCACAAAATGAAAGAGGTCAAATCAGGAATATTTAATTTTTCATAATTTAGTGCTTGATCCAATAATGCATTAATACCATCTTCAGCCTCTAGACCTAGAGTGGACGTCAGGTCTGCTCGTTTATTGTGTTTGATTAATGCGCGCTCCAATAACTCATAAGGCCGAAGAAAATCTACATTATCTCTTAAGTCTGACAAAAAATTTAAAATATTTTTGTGCCGGTTTGCATTTTTAAGTAATGATTTCCATAAAGATCCTTCTCTACCTTTGGCTAAATGAAAAAGTTCATTTTCAGAAAGCCCACATAATGGAGATTTTAAAAGAGTAGCTAAGTTAAGATCATCGTCTGGGGTCACTAGAAAATTTAGTAATGATAGTAAATCCTTTACAGCTAATTCAGTGGCTATATTTAACCTATCTGCTCCAGCAACAGGCAGGCCAGAAATCTTTAAACACTTAATGATAGAATGGAATAAAAAATTCCTGCTCCTTAGGAGAATTAAAAAATCCCCAGGCTGAACTATTTGACAGTCATTTGGAGATCCAAGCATCTGTTTGCTGTCCAATATGAATTTTATTTCAGCCGCAATTTTCTCAGCCAATTTAAGGTTTGGGTTATTTGGTTTTTTACTATCGATTGGTTCAAACCATAGAGAAGGCTCTTCATTTCTTTCAGCGTCAATAAATGGCCAAAGATCTACGCGACCAGGTAACTCAGCTTTAAATGCAATATGTTGATCAGATAAGTTAAGTGATGATCCACCTTCTTTTAGAACTTTATCTACAAGCTTTAATATAATTGGAGAGGACCTAAAAGAGTACAATAGCTGCTGTTCAGACAGTTTATCATTTGCTTCAATTAACTTATCAGAAAAATACCTACGCATTTGCTCGAAGGCAAAAGGATCTGCACCCTGAAACGAGTAAATTGATTGTTTTTCATCACCAACAGCAAAAATAGTCCTCGGTTTATTTTTTTTTGCTTCACCAGTGTTGAATTCATCAGTCAGTAACTTTATTACATCCCATTGGTCTGGACTTGTATCCTGCGCTTCATCTATGAGAATGTGTTCGATTCCACCGTCAAGCTTATACATAACCCATTGAGCCATGCTGCTTTGAGAAAGTAGCATTTTAACTAAAAGAATTTGGTCGTCAAAATCTAAGTAACATTTTTGAGATTTTATATTTGTATAATTTGTTAGGTATAATTTAGAAAATTCATAAATTAATAATGCGTCTTTAGCTGCAATAAGATTTATATGTAAAAGTTTTGCTACTTTTAAATTGATACAAAATTCACTTTTGAACTTTATAAACTCATCTAGATCAGGTCCAACAGTTTTTAATGTTTCTATTGTTGGAAATGACTTTTCTTGTAACGGACTGGTAGCTTCATTTTTGCTTAAGAATATATCTGAAAGGTTAGACAATAAATCTAAATTAATTACATCTAAATTTAAAATTTTTAATTTTTCAGCAACCTTGATATCATTAGCACTCCCCAATTCTAGAAAATATATGCCAGTTTTAATTATAGAAGAATCATATTTTGAGAAGCCTGTTTCCAAAATATCTGTTAATTTTAGACTAGGCTTTATATCAAATATTTTAAAGATTTCTTCTTTGCTATGATTTTTACTAAGTAGCTGCCTATATTTTGATATTTCATTCAATAGTGTGTTTATATCTGGAATCTGCAAAATTGACGCGATTTTAGTAAATATACCAGAGGTATCATTAGCGGCCATATTGTCTAAAATTTCTGTTTGTATGAGCTTTGTGTTTCGTTCATCTAATTCTATAAAATTTGGTGAGATACCAGCTTCTAAAGGAAAGCGCCTCAATATGGAGGCACAGAAAGAATGAATTGTTTGGATTTTTAATCCGCCTGGTGCATCTAGAGCTCCTGCAAAAAGTTGGCGAGCTTGAATGAGTTTTTGATGACTAATTAAGGATTTTTCTTCACCTAAAGAGTTTAATTCAATTAATAAATTTTCGTCTGATAACATTGACCAAGCCCCAAGTCTTTCAAAGAGCTTGTTTTGCATATGAGAAGCGGCGGCTTTTGTGTAAGTTAAGCAAAGAATGTTCTGAGGTAACGTTTGGTTTAATAATAACCGTGTAACACGGTCAATCAACACTTTGGTTTTACCAGACCCTGCATTTGCTGATACCCAAGTTGAGTTTTTAGGCTGGGAAGCATTTATTTGAGAAATGTTAGGACTTGAATTTTGTTTCATTTTAGAATCAAATTTATTGGGATATTAGTTTCATCCCATTCGCCATATCTTGATAGATGATCGTAATCTGAGGAAAAACCAACTTTTTCCATTCTAAGTCTAGCGGTATAGCCTGATTTTGGATCTTTATAGTGATTGATAAGTGCAAAAAATTCTTTTCTAGTTGTTTCAACTTCTTTTGGTGATAAGGATTTGGGGGTGTTTGGGTGGACATGATGTAAGCTGACGTAGTTAACCAGGGTTACATGTTTTGCAGGAATATCTTTAAACCCACCATCTTTGGCAATTAATGCTTCTAACATAAGCTGTTTATGGAAAGAGTTTATTTGCTTGAGCGTGGGAGGTTTGCCAGATTTATAATCATAAATGATTAATTCGTCTGTATTTTTTTCATCTATTCTATCAGCAACAGCAGTTAGGGTCATATCAATTTCTTTAAAAGAAATTGAACCAGGGTGTTCAAAGAAAAGTGGAGTTGTATTGACCCGTCGAAGAGCCTCTGCTTCTAAAAATAGAGGAGAAACTTTTCTAAATTGTTCTTTCCATATAGTTCTAATTGCAGGCCAAGGGACTTCTTCGTTAAATATTTTTTCTGTTAATGCCTCTAGTATACCATTATTTATTGTGCCTGGGTCATTTTTTGTTTTCTCTGAAAACTCAAATATTATTTTATGTATTATATTCCCCTTTAACAGTGGGGTTGCTTGATGTTTTAAAGGTTGGAGCTTTTTTAATTTCAATATATGGCGAGCGTAAATGGAGTAAGGGTCTCTGATTAAAGTTTCGATTTGGGTTACGGAGAGCTTGTTAGGACGAGCCATTAATGGCGGCACGGGAGAGGGTCGCTGTGAATGCCCTTTCATCTTTAATGGCGCTTCTAGTTCTTTTACCATGTTTACCCAAAATTCGCCTCTATTTTTCATTTTTATTAATTGAAGCGAACCATCTTCTCCCAATCCTTTTAGTAGGTTTGTAATTCTATTTAACCATCTTGAAGGGATTGCTGGAGTGTCGTTAAGCCTTTTACTTCTAGATATAATGACATGAGCACCTGAAATACCTTGTTGAAAATCGTGCGCTACAAGACCTATTTTGCGTTCTGGGGATAGTAAGCCTGCTTCTTTTCTCATCGAGCGGCTCAACCACGGATCAATCTTTGTTACCTGAGGCCAGATACCATCATTCATACTACCTAAAATTGTAATTTCTGTGGTGGATGCCCGAGCATCTATTGTCCCCCAGATTTTTATTAACGGATGGGCATTAGTGGTTTCCCGAATTTTTTCTTTACTTAAAATTGAGGTGACAATTGTTTTAAATTCAACGCAAGTGATTATATGTATGTTTTCACCTGCTAAAATTAGATTATTGAGAGTTTTTTTTGCCAATTCACCACTATTTTGGTCCCACAAGATTCCCTGCTGACCACTTGGACCATTTGAAAGATTTTCACTTAGATCAATTAAATTTTTCACAAAATTATTTAACTTCTCAGTTCTTAGATTTTTAACGTCTTGGAGTAGTTTATCAATCCAATTTAACCATAGGTTTTTATTATTTTTGGTTTTATCTTCCACTATTTGAGTCTTTAAAAACGTGAGAATTGGTAAATATGATCCTTTACCATCTCTCAATTTCATTTCTATCTCCCTTACATTATTTAAATGTTCTCCCCTAAGTTGTGCTCCAGTATTAGTTAATGGGTTTTTAAGTAGTGGAATTAAATTTTCAGCAGTTACTTCTTGCCCAATAAGATTACATACCTGTCTTAAAAATATTCCTGGTGGTGTTGAAGACAGTGGTTGGCCAGCGCTATTATCAGGAATTAAATTCCACCTTCCAAGTGCTGCCGTGACTTGTCTTGTTAAATCGTGATCAGGGGTTATTAAAGATATAGACTTGTTGTCTTCAACCGCTTTCCTAATACATAAAGCGACAGCACTAGCTTCTTCACGTAAAGTTGAAGCTTCTATTAACGATAAGCCAGCACAGACAACTTTTAGGTTTCCTAATTTTGGTCCTTCCTCGAGCCATTGGTCCGTTACGGGTGCTGGTCTTAATGCTAAAGAAACAAATTTATTTCTTATTAACATATTTGATTCTGAAGGGATCCATTTTTCCATATTTTCTGGTTTTATTGATAATGTATTAATCAACTGATAGTATCGGTACTGAGGGTGATCTTCAAAGCCAGCAGTTTGATTGAAGCTATCCCAGACTTTTTTTGTTTGATTAAAATCAAATCCTGGTAACACAACAAAACCAAGACGTTGTTTAGCAACCAATTTCATAAATGTTTGAGTTATGCCCCTGGAGCCTGTTGAGCCAGCAATTATTATGGGATATTTTGGAGGATTATTTGCCCATCTTTTGTTTAAAATATAAATCACCTTTGAGTTTATAGATTCTATGCTTTGTCTTGGTTTTGCAACACTCCAGTAATCAAAAATAATGTTTAAAAACTTTAAGCTTTGTTGCCAATGTTCGGAAATGTCCGCTTGAGAAAGATTTTTCACTTTTTGAACAGAAACATTTTCTGAATGCATCTCATTTCTTAAATTCATAAGTTCATATGCCAGTTCAAACGAAGCAGATTTTGGCGCTGTATTAGGTGATTTTTCCAAATATTTTTTTATTAATTCATTTAACTCAAGCTGTTCTTCTAAGGGATTTAAAAGATCAGGTAAGGGGTGCTCAATGGCAAGATGGCGAAGATCAGCGATACTATATATTTTGGGTAAAAAACCTGGGGCGAGTCGAAGAAAGCTATCCTTTATATTTTCAGCCATACGATTTGTATTCACATATAAAGTGATATTCGTGATATAATCGGGCGCGCAGTTTTTGAAACGTTCAATAAACCCTTTTGTAAAATTATTTGAAAAATCATGTCCGACACTGATGCCATATATATTTGGGGGCTTTGCAATATCAGTCATTTTTTTCGTCTATTAATTTTTCAGCCAGTCTGATATTTTTTTTTGTTCCAACGTCTGCCCAAATTCCTTTATAAATTATACCATAAAGTTTTTCTTTTGATATTAAATCATCCCAAATCTCATTTAATGAAAATACAGTTTTTGGATTTTTCAAACATAGTTCATGCTTTATTATTTGAAGGCCGGAGTATACTAACTCAGAGGTTTTATTACGACTCACTAAGCCATTGTTATTTTTTTGAAAATCTCCATTGCCCGTATAACCGATGGTATTTTTAACTGGTATAAGCATTAGTAATGAATCCATTTTTTCACCACACCAACTTTTGCGTAACATTTCGAATGGGTTGGGGCCTTTCCAAATACAGTCGACATTTGATGTAAAAATAGGTGATGTCTTTATCTGCGGCGAAATAGCTTTTAGGCCACCACCAGTATCAAGTATTTCTGGATGCTCAAAATTTACTTTAATATTATTAATATTTTCAACATGTTTTTCAATTTGATTTGATAAATAATGGGTGTTGATAAAAATTTTATTTACGTGACCATTATTTGCTAAATTTATAGTGTGATCTAATAATGTTTTATTACCTACGCTTACTAATGGTTTTGGTGTTTTGTCAGTAATTGGAGACATTCTTGTACCAAATCCAGCTGAGAAAATCATTGCAGTATCCAAGGTTTGATTCATACTGAGTTTATCTTTTGCAGAGTACTGACAGTTGGCTCTGGTACGGTTATTTTAACAAAATTTGACAGCTCTGTAAGGCTGGGGTGTAAAAGATCGTCTTGCAAATTTTTCCAAACTCTGGGTATTAAATTTAAGTAACCAGGTTTGCTGTCTCGAATACTTAACCGGGCAAATATACCTATTATTTTTAAATTACGTTGTGCACTTAAAATAGAGTAATCTCTTAAAAATAATCTCTTATCAAATTTTGTTTTTTTAAGAAAATAATCTATTAATTCGTCTCGTAATTCAAAGGATACATCCCTCCTTGCGTCCTTTAAGAGTGAAGCTAAGTCATAAGCTGGGTGCCCGGCTAAAGCATCCTGATAATCTAGCAAACCAACCCTTTTATTTTTATTACGATTTGGGAGCCATATAAGATTTTCAGCATGGTAATCTCTTAATACTAAAGTTGGTTTTTGTTTTAAAACTTTTTCAAAAAGAGGATTTAAGATATCTAATAGGGTTTTTGATTTTTGAGGTATTTGAAGAGCAGATAAATACCAATTAGTAAATAATAAAACCTCTTTTACTAATACTTTAAAGTCATATGGTAGTGTAAAAGTAGGTATGGTTGTATTCTGAATTTCAATTAATTGGTTTATAGCTTCCCGATAAATAGTATTTTCTAAATCAGGTTGATTTTTTAACATGCTTGCAAAATTATTTGCTCCAAGATCTTCTAACAGTAAAAAGCCATTATTAACATCTGAGCCATAAATTTTTGGTGCAGAGAAATCATGACTTCTTAATTCATTCGTATAATATATAAAGTCTTGAATGGATTCATTTTCTGTAGGGTTTGAATCCATTAAAACTAGGGTATTTTTTTCTTTAAATAGCCTAATATATTTTCTATTTGATGCATCACTAGTGATTTCTTCACTTTTAGCATTTTGCCAACCGTGTAGTTTTAAAAACTGCTTNATTTCTTTATTTCGCATCAAAATTTAATACTCTCAAATAATTTTGAGAATTTTTTCCATCGCGAGCTATCACTGTGGAAATGCAACTCTCTTTCAGAATGGATGGAGTTTGTCTTTATTTTTAATTGTGCGACCCCATCGATTTTTAGATCTTTTAATTTCTCTGGCCACTCAATCAAACATAAAGCATTTTGAAAACCTTCCTCTAAACCTAACTCAAATAGCTCTTCATTATTTTTTATTCGATATAAATCACAGTGCCAGATCTCTAGATTATTGAAGTTGTATGTTTGAACAAGTGTAAATGTTGGAGAAGGCACATCTTCAAAAGAATTAATTTCTAGCTGCTGTTTTGCTTGTATTAGGTGTCTACATAAGAATGTTTTGCCTGAACCAACAGAACCATCAATTAACAAAGCGCCACTTTTGGGTAAATGTGGTGCTAACATATACGCAAGGTTTAACATTTGATCTTCGTTTAATATGTTGAGTCTTAGTATTTTCAGATCCTTTTCCATTAAAATTAAATGAGATAAAATATTGGTAATGAAGGTTATTATAACTGTGGTTTATATGAATTGGTAACCTTTATGATTAAAATTTATTTTATTAATTTATTTTTACCAAGGGGTGCAAAAATATCAGTTTTTTCAAGAGCGATCTTTATAGTTGGCCAGGATACTTCTACCATTGCTCCATTATTTTTGTCTTTATTTGAATTTGATCCTTTAAAGTTATTAGAAAATGACAAAGACGCTCCCGACCTTTCTAAAAGAGTTTTCGCAATGAAAATTCCTAAACCCATGCCTTCATACTCTGGCCTCGCATCCAGCATTTCAGAAGTATTTCGTCTTTTAATAAAAGGCTCTCCCATTACACCTAGCATATCGAGAGGAAATCCATTNCCATCGTCTGTGATTCTTATTATAATGTTGGCATTAGACCAATTTGCATCTATCCACACATTTTTTGATGAAAAATCGACAGCATTTTGTATCAANTTTCTTAACCCATGTATAATTTGTGGAGATCTTAATACGATTGGCTCATCATTTTTTGTATCGTCCTGCTCATCACTAAAAAATGTAAATTTTATTTGCTTTCCTCTGTTTGTATGTGGTTCAGCTGCTTGTCTGACCAGTTCTGAAATAGGTGCGTGTCTTAAATGTAAATCATCTTTTCCAGCACTGCCCATACCTTGAAGTATATCACGGCAACGATTAGCTTGTTCACGAATTAAAGCTGCATCTTCTTTTAATTCAGGCATATTCCTTAATTCATCCTCAAGCTCGGTGCTAACAAGTTTAATTGTAGCTAAGGGAGTTCCCAATTCGTGGGCAGCTGCAGCTATAACGCCCCCAAGATCAGTAAGTTTCTGCTCTCTATCTAAAGCCATCTGTGTTGCAAGCAAAGCTTGGTTCATTGAGTGCGATTCTACGCTAACCCGTCTAGCATAAGATGCTAAAAATATAATACCAATTATTAACGCATTCCAAAAACCTAATGTGAACAATAATGGAAGCTCATAAACTGTTCCGTCAAAGCCCATTAGTGGCAAGTGAAACCTTGTGACAATTGTCACAAATATTATAGCGCAAATTGCTAAAACCAGTGTTGATTGCAATCGCAGAGTTGTAGCTGAAATTGTTACTGGTGCTAATATCAAAAGAGCAAAGGGATTATTTAAACCACCAGTAAAAAACAATAACAATATTAACTGAGTTAGATCAAAAAGAAGTGTGAACATTGCTTCTTTATCATTGAGTCTCTTATTCTCAGGGTATTGTGTTATCGCAATTATATTAGCTAGAATTGACGTGCCAATAATTGCAAAACATAAGAAAATAGAAATATCTAAAGCCAAAAAATAAACTGCAACTAATACAGCTGCTGACTGGCCAATAATTGCCATCCATCTTAAAAGAATTAATGTTCTAAGACGTACCCATTCAGAGCGTGCGTCAGGGTTGAAAAAATGAACCGAATTATCAGACATTATTAAGCCTTCTTGTCGCAATGAGAACTTCATGCCTTGAATACATTGGTATGTTTGGTCATTCAATATATATAATTGGAGGATGACACTTGCGAAAAGTTTACACGTTAATTGCTTTGATCTGTTTAGCGGTATTTCTAATCAGTACTACAGTTTATATTTTAATTTCTCGCAATAGCGAAAGTAGATATGCAAACTGTAGAGGAGGCCAAGTTGCGGGAAATATTGGCGGCTCTTTTTCATTGATCAATCAAGATGGCATTACAGTATCTGATAAGGATATAATTAATGAGCCTTCATTAATATATTTTGGTTATACATTTTGTCCTGATATATGCCCGTTAGACAGTTTTAGGAATGCTGAAGCGGTTACAATTTTGGAAGAAAGCGGATATTCTGTTACCCCAATATTTATAACATTTGACCCTGAAAGAGATACAGCCCAAGTATTAAAGCAATTTACGAGTTACATGCATCCAAAAATGATTGGTTTAACTGGTTCAATTGATCAAATTAAAAATGTTGCAAAAAAATATAGGGTTTATTTTAAAAAACAAAACAACGAGGATTTAGAAAATTATGTTGTTGATCATACAGCTTTTACATATTTAGTTCTTCCTGAAATTGGTTTTGTTGATTTTTTTAGAAGGGACCTTACGGCGAAACAATTAGCTGATAAGGTAAGTTGTTTCATGAGTTAATAATCGTTAATTTGACCGATCATACTGATAGCACTACTATATATAAAAACTAGGAAAGTTCAAATGGTTGAAAGAACACTTCGTGAGATAGGCAGTGATACGTCTATTCTTTTGGTTGATGATGATGAGCCTTTTTTGAAGCGCCTTGCGCGGGCTATGGAAAAAAGAGGTTTTTCTGTAGAAATGGCTGGTTCAATAGCAGCAGGTAAGGCGTTAGCGACAGTTCGGCCACCAAAATATGCAGTTGTTGATTTGAGATTAGAGGATGGAAATGGCCTTGAGGTTGTGCAGGTTATAAGATCAAAAAGACCTGAAAGCAGAGTAGTAATTTTAACGGGATATGGTGCTATAACTACAGCTGTAGCAGCGGTAAAAATTGGTGCAATCGATTATTTAGCAAAGCCAGCAGATGCAAATGATGTAACCGCTGCGTTGTTAGCCCAAGACGATGATCGGCCTCCAGCACCTCAAAACCCTATGAGTGCAGATAGAGTAAGGTGGGAGCATATTCAAAGAGTTTATGAGCTTTGTGATCGGAACGTCAGTGAGACTGCACGAAGATTGAATATGCATAGACGAACACTTCAAAGAATTTTAGCAAAACGATCACCAAGGTAAAGATATTTGTTACATTGAGCCTAAGCGTCAGTTGTTAGGGTGAGAGAAAGACGGGCTGTTTGAAGGTGTTCTCGCATCATTTTAGCTGCATTTTCAGGTTCTCTGGCCCTTATCGCACTTAACGTATCCCGATGTTGAGCATTGTATTTTTTAATTATATTTTCATTTAAGGTTAAGTATCTCATTCTGGCCCATTCGTTTTGATTTCGAACAGAAGTTATTTGTTCTATCATCCATATTAAAAGACTGTTGCCAGTACTTTCTGCTAAGGCTCGATGAAAAGCAGTATCAGAATCCCCAAATACAACAGGATCATCAGAGTTTTTTTCCATCTCTTCTAAAAACTTTTCAAGTCTATCAAAATCTGATTGTCTGCCATGTAAAACAGCTAATCTACAGATATGGGGCTCTAAGGCAAATCTAGCATCAACTAACTCTAAAGGCCTCGCGTTTTGAATGACACTGCTATTTTCGCCAGAAAATTTTTTCGAAATATAGGTACCACTTCCTGCTCTAGTTTCCACTAAACCTTCTATTTCTAATTTATTTATGGCCGACCTTATGGTTCCTCGGGATACATTATAATTTGATGCTAATGTTCTTTCAGGGGGAAATCTTTCAAATCTCTGCAGAGATCCACTGTTTATTTCTCGTCTTAATTGAGCTGCAATATCACTCGAGCCAAGTTTAGTTTGTTTTGTTTGCTCCACATCATTCCCCTATTATGATCCAATTATGGACCAAAATTTATTGATAGTCAATTAATTATATTAAATTGGCACAAAAAAGGTTGATCTTTTTTAAAGGTTAATTCAGGGTTAAAGTTGATCCGAATCCACGTTCTAGTTATTGTGAATTCGTTGATTTGGTTAGGGAGCTTTTAATTTACACGGTATTATTTACTGAAAATCAAAAATTAAAGTGACGCTTAGGTGTCAAATTTAACAGATTAATAGGGAGTTAAGCACAGTGGCAGAGATGGAATTAGAACGATTTGTAGAGGCGCCGGGGCGCGCTGAGAAAATCAAAGAAGTCCGTAAAATGATAGACGAATTAGGTATTGAATACTTATACCTGCAATTTGTTTCAATTACTGGTAAAATTATGGGTAAAGGTATCCCGTCGGATCATTGGGAAAATATTGCTCAAAAAGGATTTCAACTGGTATATGGGGCTACAGTAAATCTCTTTACAGATAGATCAGACAATTATATCGGTTATGGCCCAGAAGCAGCAGAGCTGGTTGGAATACCTGAACCTGAAACATTTATGCAGCTTCCATGGGATAAAAGAATAGGACGATTTTATTGCACCCTATTTCGCAATAGAGAGGAGAAGATAAATCCGGGTGGTTTTTTAACGGCTGATGGACGTGGCAACCTCAGAAGATTGCATGAAGAATTTAAGAAAAAACATAATGGATTAAGTTTGCGCGTAGGAACTGAGCCAGAAATGATGTGGTTAAAGTTTGATGAGAATGGAAAACCTAAAGATGGATTTTCAAAGCCTTATTGTTACCATATTGATCAGTTTGAAAGCTTACGACCTGTTACAATGAAGGTAATGGAGTACACACGTAAAATGGGATTTGATATGATCCAGGGGGATCACGAAGATGCACCCGGTCAGCTTGAATTAAATTGGATGTATGATGACGTGCTCCGCAACGCAGATAGATTAACGACATATCGTCAAATATGTGCTCAAGTGGCTCGTGAACAAGGAATATTTGCTTGCTTTATGACAAAGCCGTTTATGGGTGTTTCTGCATCAGGATGCCATCATAACATGTCTTTATGGCATGGTGGTGAAGATCGATTTGTAAAATGTGGTAATGACCCAGAAAACTTACCAGGAATGCGTGACAACTATATGTATGTGGGTGGTGGAGAGAATACTTTTATGCCTGATGGCTCTGATCCACAGATGCCTCAAAAAGCTGGTCTTGATGCAATAGGCGGTATCGTGCAACACTTACAAGCATTAACCGCAATTGGTTGTTCAACGGTTAATTCATATCGAAGGCTTTGGGATACAGGTTTTTGGGCACCCGTTTTTGCTGATTGGGGATTTCAAAATAGGACCACTGGCCTCCGAGTGTCAGCACCGGGAAGATTTGAATATCGTTCTGTAGATTCGATGGTTAACCCTTATATAATGGGTTCAACTATTTTGGCGGCGGCTGATGATGGAATTGTAAATCAATTAGATCCTGGCGAACCAGAGGAAAGAAATATTTACGAAGCGATCAAAGAAGGCAAAGAAGTCAAAAAATTGCCGATGTCACTTGGTGAGGCTCTTGAAGCTTTGGAGGCGGATGAGGTGGTTAAGCGTGGGATGCCTGGTGAAATGTATAGGCTTTATCATGAATACAAGTCTGATGAGTGGGCTCGCTTTATGTCAACTGTCACTGACTGGGATAGTGATACCTATATGGAATGTTTGCCTTAAATAAAGGTATGCAAAAATACTTTGGATTTGATTAGGTGGACAAGAAAGCTCTTGTCCACAAAATAATGAAAATAAAAGGAGGCACTATTATGTGTGGAATTGCTGGACTTATTCATCGAGGTAAGAGTTCAAACGTCGGTGGAGAAATGACCTCAATGCTTCAAGCGCTTAAGCATCGAGGCCCAGATTCAACTGGTTATGCAGTTTATGGAGACGCCTCAAGTGGTGATTATATAATGAGGTTGAAAGCAGCAGAAGCAGATGACATGCAAAAAGGNCGTGGAGTTGCTCAGATATTAGAGAACAGGATTGCAGAAGTTGATGCAATATTAGCTGAGAATGGTGCCGTCATTAAGGCGAAAGAAAACATAACCCCGTATGCACTTCGGTATGTTTTGAGTCATGTTGGTGATACGGGCACAATGGCAGAACATATAGAGGAAACAGAAGGAGTTGAAATTCTATCGATGGGTAGCAGTTTAGAGTTAATAAAGGATCTTGGCGATGCGAATGTTGTATCAGATTTGTATGGCTTAAAGAGTTTTACTGGAACACATGGCATAGGTCATACGCGAATGGCAACTGAATCTGATGTTGATATTAAATCTGCTCACCCTTATTGGGCTTTTCCTTATAATGACGTAAGCGTCGTACATAATGGCCAACTCACCAATTATTGGATTATGAGGCGAATGATGGAGAGAAAAGGTCATAGGTTTATGTCAGATTGTGATAGCGAATTGCTTGCGGTTTATATTGCGCATGATTTATCCAATGGTGTTTCTTTAGAAGATAGTTTGCGTAAATCTATTGAAGAAATTGATGGTGTTTTTACGTATTTGGTAGCAACTAAGGATCAGCTGGGAATGGCTAAAGATACTATGGCAGCAAAACCTTTAGTTCTTTATGAAAGTGAGGATATGATTGCTATGGCATCTGAAGAGGTGGCTATAAGAGCGATTTTACCCCAAGAAATTGATACATATGATCCGTATGATGAGGAGGTTAGAGTATGGCAAGCATAAGTAGTGCTGATTTAAAAAAGCTATCTCAGGAGGAGCGAGTAACAGCTCTTGGAATGAGAACTGAACAGTTGACTGGCCGATCAATGTTTATTGAATTTGATGAGGATGCAGAAGAACGTTTTACGTATCCTTGGGCACCTGAAGTTGATTACAACAAACGTACTGAAATCGACACTGGTGAAATGAATGAAACCGAAGTTAATTCGGAGATAAGATCATTGATGGAGCAAGGTTATGGTACAATTGTAATAAAAGACCCTCGTGGCAAACACTCCCTTGGCGTTGGTATCTTAAATCGTCTAAATCTTATTTTTGAAGGGTCGCTTGGGTATTTTGGGGTAGGATTGATAGATGGACCCAATGTCAGGATAAATGGACGAGTTGGTTGGTCATGTGGAGAAAACATGATGTCAGGAACTATAATTGTTGAAAAAAATGCTGGTTCTACTTTTGGAGCAGCAATTCGAGGTGGTGATCTGGTTTGCAAAGGTAGTGTAGGTTCCCGAACTGGAATTGATATGAAAGGTGGGTCAATTATTGTTGGTGGAGATACTGGAGCATTGTCTGGTTTTATGATGCAACGAGGTAGAATGGTTGTATGTGGAGATGCTGGAAAAAATCTGGGTGATAGTATGTATGATGGTACTATTTACGTGGGGGGAAAAATCCAATCTTTAGGTGTAGATGCGATAGAGGAACCATTATCAGATTTAGATCGTGCATGGCTAACAAGAAAACTTACTCAGTATGGTCTAATGCCAGATAATGGTGTCGATCATTTTACAAAAATTGTCGCAGGTAAGATGCTATGGAATTACGATAATTTAGAACCAACTGAAAAAAAATTAATTTTATAATTCAAGGAGAACGATTATGGCTGACGGTAATATGCCAACAAAAAAACCACTGGGTCGGGATCCATATCGGTTAGGTAATTCATTTATTTTTCCACCACATGTTATGGATGACATTCATATTAAGTCTGAATTGGGACGATATCGAATGCGTGGCTTTTCACTCTTTAAAAAAATTCCACATTGGGATGACCTTACATTTATGCCTGGTACACTAACTAGATTTGTAATTGAGGGGTATCGTGAAAAATGTGAAACTAAAACTATAATAGGTCCAAGAGCTAAGAACCCAATTGTTTTAGATATTCCAGTTTATGTTACTGGAATGAGTTTTGGAGCGCTTTCTTATGAGGCAAAAACTGCCCTAGCAAGAGGAGCCACAATGGCTGGTACGGCGACTTGTTCAGGAGAAGGTGGAATGATTCCAGATGAGCGTCGCTATAGTTCAAAATGGTTTTATCAATGTATTCAATCAAGATANGGCTTTAATCCAAACCATTTGGTTTTAGCTGATGGAGTAGANTTTTTTATTGGGCAAGGTTGCAAAGTTGGCCTTGGTGGTCATTTAATGGGTCAAAAAGTTACTGATCAAGTTGCTGAAATGCGCTCACTTCCTGCAGGAATAGATCAACGTTCTCCTGCTAGACATCCTGATTGGCTGGGCCCTGATGACCTTTCCTTAAAAATTCGTGAGATCCGGGAAGCAACTGATTGGCAGATACCAATACAGCTAAAACTGGGTGCAGCGCGTGTTTATGATGATGTTAGAATGGCAGTCAAATGTGATCCAGATAGTATTTATATTGATGGAATGGAAGGTGGTACGGGCGCTGGTCCTCACTTAGCAACAGAGGATACAGGCATTCCAGGAATGGCAGCAATTCGACAGGCCCGGAAAGCAATTGATGATCTTGGTAAAAGAGGGGAAATAAGCTTGGTTTATGCTGGTGGCATTCGAAATGGTGCAGATGTAGCAAAAGCAATTGCCCTAGGAGCTGATGCTATCGCTTTAGGTCACTCAGTGATGATGGCATTAAATTGTAATAAAGATATTCCTGAGGCTAACTACCCAGAAGAAATTGGTGCTGATCCTGGGTACTGTTATAATTGCCATACTGGCAGATGCCCAGTTGGGATAGCTACACAAGATCCAGAGTTAAGAAAAAGACTTGATCCTGATGAGGCCGCAGAACGTGTTTATAATTTTTTACACACGCTCACAATTGAGGCACAATTATTTGCTAGAGCATGTGGAAAAACAAACATACACAGTTTGGAGCCAGAAGACTTGGCAGCTTTAACTATGGAGGCCTCAGCGATGGCAGCCGTTCCACTCGCTGGAACAAACCATACAGTTGGTGTTGAAGATTATCACCATCTTTAATTGATATTTCGAGGATGGGTTCAGCTCATTCTCGATAAAAGCAATATGATGATGGGTTTTTCTCATTATTAATAGAAGGAGAATATTATGGCTGGAACGCAATATAGAGGTTCTGAAATTAAAGGTGTTAATGAATTTATGGATGATGCCAAAAGCTTAAATTCAGAGCGAGAGCAAGAAATTGGACAACATATTGGATACCGTTATGATGTTAATCTTGTTCCTGATTATAAACATATTACGCCCTACTTATCAAAGTATATGGAGGTAATGGGTTGGGATGATTTGAATTGGCTAGAAGACGTACACATGGGGTATGAAGAGGGAAATGCAGCAGTTTTTGATAGAAATGTAAACGGTTGGGTGAGAGTGCCGGTACATTGGGAATTGCCAGATAATCAACAAGATCGAGATATGATAGCCAGAGAGTTTTTACTAAAATTTCAAATGTCTGATCGGCACCCACTTTCCACTTTACGAAAAGCGTATATGAAATTTTAAAAATGCAAAAACTTTTAAAAATAGCATGTCTTCAAACACAACCAAAAAGTAGTATTGGTGAAGCATTATTAGAAGCGTTGGATTTTGCAAAAAAAGCTGTGAAAAATGGTGCTGAGTTTTTATTTCTTCCAGAGTATTGTGCGGGTCTTGTTTCAGAAAATGGTAAGTTAAAACCGCCATCATCTTCAGAAATAGAGCATGAATTTTTATTAGGTATGCAAAATTTTGCAAAGGAAAATAAAGTTTGGATTATGATTGGATCGATTGCTGTTTCAGCCAATGAGGGAAAGATTTTTAATCGGGGCTTTGTTTTGGATAGTTTGGGTGTAATTGTATCGCGTTATGACAAGATACATATGTTTGATATTCAGTTGTCTCCAGAAGAAGCTATTCGAGAAAGTGCATTTGTTTCACCTGGAAATAAAGCTGTTATTGTAAATTCACCTTTTGGTAATATAGGCCATACGATATGCTATGATCTTCGGTTTCCAGAGCTTTATAGAAATATAGCAAAAGCTGGTGCAGAAATAATATGTATTCCTGCAGCCTTTACAAAAAAAACGGGTGAAGCTCATTGGCATATCTTAAATCGCGCTCGTGCAATTGAAAATGGAGTTTTTGTTATTGCACCGTGTTCAATTGGGAAAGTGCCGGGTGGTGGTGAAGCCTATGGACATTCTCTTGTTATAAACCCCTGGGGTAAGGTAATTGCAGATGGAGGAGTGGAGCCAGGGGTAATATATGCAACAATTGACCTAACAGAAGTATCTGAAGCACGAAAAAAAATACCTAGTTTATCGCACGACCGATCATTTAACATAGTGGTGGAAAATCAGTATAATAGGAGCGTTGCATGAGCTCTATTGCCAAAATACTTGGGTCTTCAATCGATAACCATCCTCGGAGAACATTGTTTATGAAGTGGCAATGTCATGTTCGACAGATGTCTATTAGGCAAATGGAGGGAAAGCCAGATGAAGCAATTATACCTACATTAATGCTTCCTGAATCTGGAGAAGATTTGGGTCAGATAATTACTTTGATAAATAAAACAACAGATTATGATGTCATTCCAGAAATGAAGCATATGGCAAAAAAAACCAATGATGCTTCTCAAGTGCGTCAGGACGCTTTAAAATTTTTTGCAGAGGCTTATTATCAAAAGCCTTCAACATTCAGTGACATTTTAACAGCAACATTCTTACCAAACTCCTACGGTGCGGCAAAAATTTATGGAGCGAAAAATTGTGTCTTGCGTTTTGAAGCTTATGCTCAGTCTTTTGATTTAAGGTGTAAGGTCTGGCGATTAGCTAAACACCATCAATTATATCAGGCTACTTGGTGGCATAATAAATTATTTAATTCGTCCTTGCATCCTGACACTGAAGTTTTAGGCTTTGAGGCAGATTGGGAATCATCAACTGCGAGTCCTGATATATCAAGGGGGCATGTGTGAATAAGTCATTTGAAAAATTGGTTTGACTAAAAGAGTTGCAATAATAGGTGCTGGCCCGTGTGGGCTTGCTCAATTAAGAGCCTTTCAATCTGCAAAAGAAAAAGGTGCTCAAATTCCAGACATTGTTTGTTACGAAAAACAATCTGATTGGGGAGGTTTATGGAATTATACCTGGCGAACTGGAACTGATTCAGCAGGTGATGCATGTCATGGGTCAATGTATAGATATCTTTGGTCTAATGGACCTAAAGAAGGGTTAGAGTTTGCAGATTATACGTTTGATGAGCATTTTGGGAAACCTATAGCTAGCTTTCCACCAAGAGAAGTACTGTTTGATTATATAAAAGGGCGTGTTGAAAAAGCTGGAATAAGAGAGTTAATACGCTTTAATTCAAATGTAAGAGATGTCCGGTTCGATTCTAAAAGTGATAAATTTGAATTAACGGCTAGAAACTCTGAAACTGATACT
>JGI26060J43896_10000064_pt1 | contig 33993 bp, 34 predicted proteins | sample MarorgKNORR_S2LV_6_FD_43896 | JGI IMG/M metagenome (IMG submission 43896) | reverse complement strand
GGTCTAAGGATATTAATAATGTTATAAAAATTTTAACTGAATATCTTGAAAAAAACAATGATATTTTACCTAATAAAATAAAAGAATATTATTTTAATTTATTAAATAAAAATAAAATTAAAATTGGAATAGGAATGCAAGCTTTAAGATTGAGTATTACTGGAAAAACTAGTGGACCTGATCTTTTCTCTATTATTAAAATTCTTGATAACTCAAAAACGATAAAAAGAATTAAAAAAAATACAAAAATAATTAATGATGAAAATAGGAATAATAAAGGAAAATAAAATACCAATAGACAATAGAACACCATTTTCACCTTCTCAAGCTCTATTAATTAAAAAAAAAGGAATTAATATAGTCTGCCAAACAAGTGACGTAAGGTGCTTCTCTGATTCAGATTATGAAAAAAATGGGATTTTAATAGTTAAAAACTTAAGAGATTGCGATATTATTTTTGGAATTAAAGAGGTTCCAATAAAAAATCTCATTGAAAATAAAATATACTTTTTCTTCTCACATACAATCAAAAAACAACCTCAAAATAAAAAATTAATAAAAGAAATTATAAAAAAAAAAATAACACTAATTGATTATGAATGCTTAGTTGAAAAAAAATTAAGAATTATTGCATTTGGAAAATTTGCAGGGATTGCTGGTGCATATAATACATTATTAGCTTACGGAGAAAAATCAAAAAAAATAAAATTAGATAGACTTTCTAAATTTAAAGATTTTAAAAATTTAAAAATTATAATTAAAAAAATAAGAATAAATGAGCCTATTAAAATTTTAATAATTGGAAATGGAAAAGTTGCAGAGGGGGTTACATTATTACTTGACCTTTTTAAAATAAAAAAAATATCTTCTAATAAGTACATTAATAACAAAAGTTCCTTCCCAGTTTATTGTCAACTCAAAGTGACTGATTATATTAAAAAAGAAAATGATGATAGCTTTTTAGAAACTGATTACTTTAAGAGCCCAGAATTATTTAAATCCAATTTCTATAAGTATAGTAACCAAACTGATATAATAATTAATGCGGCTTACTGGGATCCAAAATCACCAAAATTATTTGAAGAAAATTTTATAAAACACAAAAATTTTAAAACTAAAATTATTGGAGATATAAGTTGTGATATAAATGGTCCTATTCCATGTACAAAAAAATCTTCAACAATAGAAAATCCATTTTATGATTATAATCCTCAAACAAAAGAATTAGAAGATGCTTTTAGCAAAGAAAATAACTTAACTATTATGGCAGTTGATAATTTACCTTCTGAATTACCTAAAGATGCTTCAGAGTTTTTTGGGGATATAATAAAAGAAAAAATTATACCGCTTTTAATATCAAATAAGAAATCATCAATTTTAAAAAATGCAACGATAATAAAAGATGGTAAGTTAACCGAAAAGTATAATTACCTTAAAGACTATGTTAGCTGATTATAACTTAACTGAATTTAAAAGTTTATAAAATTCATTTCTTTTATTATAAATATTAAAATCCCCACCATACATTTCTGTTATTGTTGTACTTGTATCATCTTTTATACCTCGAGATGAAACACACATGTGTTTTGCCTCAATAACAACCATGACACTTTCTGTATTTAAAACTTTAGTCAATTCATTATATATCTGTGTGGTAAGCCTCTCTTGAACTTGTGGTCTTTGAGCAAAATAATTTACTATCCTATTTAGTTTTGATAATCCAATTACTTTTCCACTTGAAATATAAGTAAGATGTGCTTTTCCAGTTATAGGTAAAAAATGATGTTCACAGGTTGTTCTGAGATTAATATTTTTTTCTATTAACATTTTATTATAATTATACTTGTTTTCAAACAAGGATATTTTGGGTTTATTTAAAGGATCTAATCCTTTAAATATTTCATTAACAAACATCTTAGCTACTCTATTAGGCGTCCCTTTTAAACTATCATCATTTAAATCAAGCCCCAACTCATCCATAATTATTTTAAAGTGATTTTGAATAATTTTTATTTTTTCAGAATTACTTTTTTCAAAGGCATTATCTTTTAATGGTGTTTCTAGAGTAAAATACTCATGATTATCTCCTATTAATTCAATCTGTTTTGTATCCATACTTATATGATTTAATTAAATTATACTTGTTTTATGATTTAAAGTTTCCTGAATTCTTATATTACTTAATATTTTTTTTCCAAGTATCGCGCAAAGTTACTGATCTATTGAAAATTAATTGGTCTTTTTCTTCAGAATCTAATTTAAAATAACCTTTTCTCTGAAACTGAAAATAATCATCTTTTGTCGCATTTTTGATTGATGGTTCAGCTAAAACATTGTTCAATTGAATAAAAGAATTTTTATTCATATGTGATTTAAAATCAACATTAGAAGATTCGTCAGGAGATTCTACATTAAACAATCTATCATATATATTTACATCAATTTTTATAGCATTTGACTTAGATACCCAGTGTATTGTTCCTTTAACTTTCCTTGAACTTTCAGGAGAACCAGAACCACTTTTAGATAATGGATCATAAGTACAATAAATCTTACTAATCAGACCTTTGCTATTTTTTTCAACAGATTGACCTTTAATTATATAAGCATTTTTGAGTCTAACTTCTTTTCCAATAGTAAGTCTGAAAAATTTTCTATTCGCTTCTTCTTTAAAATCTTCTCTTTCTATGTAAAGATTTTTAGAAAATGGAATTTCTCGATATCCATAACTTTCATCTTCTGGATTATTTTCAGCCTTAAGATATTCATCTTTATTATCCATATAATTTTCAATTTCTAATTCTATGGGATCAAGTACCACCATTACTCTTTTTGAAATTTTATTAAGTGTTTCTCTTGCACAATACTCAAGAAGTGCATAATCAATAATATTTTCTCTTTTAGCTATACCTATTTTATTACAAAAATTAAGAATTGATACTGGAGGAATTCCTCTTCTTCTTAAACCACATATTGTAGGCATTCGTGGATCATCCCATCCAGAGACTAACTTCAAATCAACTAACTCAGAAAGTTTTCTTTTGCTCATTACTGTATAGGATAAATTCAGTCTAGCAAATTCTCTTTGTTTTGGTAATAAAGATTTTTCTTTAGGTATTTTACTTATAAACCACTCATATAATTCCCGATGAACTTCAAACTCTAAAGTACATAAAGAATGAGAAATAGATTCAATAAAATCAGACTGACCATGTGTCCAATCATAGGTCGGATATATCTTCCATTTATCTCCTGTTCTATGATGAGAAATATCTATTATTCTATACATTATTGGGTCTCTCATATGCATATTTGGAGAACTCATGTCTATTTTGGCTCTTAAAACACAATCTCCTGGATTAAAATTACCATTTTTCATTTTCTGAAAAAGGTTTAAGTTTTCATCTATATCTCTATTTCTAAAAGAACTAGATTTTCCTGGAGTTATGGGCGTTCCTTTTTGTAATGCAATCTGCTCTTGACTTTGATCATCAACATAAGCATGATTATTTTTAATCAAAAAAATAGCCCAATCATATAAAGTATCAAAATAATCAGACGCATAGCATTCAGCATCATATGTAAAGCCAAGCCATTTTATATCACTTTTTATGGATTCTATAAACTCAGGGTCCTCATTTTGAGGATTGGTATCATCAAAACGTAAATTAATTAATCCACCAAATTTAATAGCTAATCCAAAATTTAAAACTATAGACTTGGCATGACCAATGTGTAAATATCCATTTGGTTCTGGTGGAAATCTAAATTTTAATTTTTTTTTATTTAAACCCTCATCTAAATCAGAAGTTATTATATCTATGAGAAAATTATTACTTTGATTTTTAAAATCAGACTTTAAAAATGAATTATTCATTAAGTATTAGTTACAGCGCTGAATTATCTTTTTCAACCTTAAGAGCTAAATCACTTTTGAATTTACTTAATGAATTTGATATATCTTGGTCTGAAGTCCCTAAAATTTGAGCAGCCAATATACCTGCATTCTTTGCAGCATCTATTGCAACTGTAGCAACAGGGATGCCGCTTGGCATTTGAACTGTTGAGAGTAAAGAATCTAATCCATCTATTGAATTTGAACTCCTAATAGGCACTCCAATTACAGGAATTGTAGTTAAAGAAGCCATTACTCCTGCTAAATGTGCAGCTCCACCTGCACCTGCAATAATGACTTTAACACCATTTTTTACAGAATTTTCAGAAAACTCTGCAGCTCTTTTAGGTGATCTATGAGCTGACATAATTGAAATATCATTTTCTATATTAAAAGAATCCAAAATTTTAGATGCTTCTCGCATTACTGGTAAATCTGATTTACTTCCCATTACTATTGATACTGTTGCCATATAAGTTTAATTTTTATTTTAAGATAAAATTAATAAATAAGTTTAACTATTTATAAATTTTTTAACATCATCGATTGAAATTTTTCCTTCATAAAATGCTTTTCCAAATATACCATTATGAATACCTATTTCTTTTAATTTATAAACGTCTTCTATATTCCTTATTCCTCCCCCAACCGTCAAATTAATTTTAGGAAATTTTTTTAATACTTTTTTATATAAATTTATAGGAGGACCTTTTAAGGTTCCATCTCTTTCTATATCTGTAATCTTAAAATTCTTTAGTCCTTTATGATGAAAATAGTTTATATGATCATAAATATTAATTTTAGTATTTTTTTTCCAACCATTTATTTTTAGGCAATTATTTAATACGTCTGCTGCTAAAACAATTTTTTTATGCCCCCAAGTCATTAAACAATCTAAAAACAGATTTTTTTTGTAAACAGGAAGTGTCCCTAATGTTACAGAATTAGCTCCAGCAATAAAAGCAGCACTAATTTGTCCACTAGTTCTTAAACCTCCTGAATAATTAATTTTCATATTTGAAAACTGACTTAACATTTCTAATAAAATAAAATTATTTTTTTTTGTGGTTTTAGCTGAATCCAAATCAACCATAAATATTTTTTTGACCCCAACATCTTCAAATCTTTTTAATGTATCTATAGGACTATGATCATAAACTTTTAAGGTTCTAAAATCACCTGATTTTATACCTACAGTTTTATTTTTTTTAATGTAAATAGAAGCTACTAATTTCATATCTATATGTAATCAAAAAATAATTGTAAAACAAGTAAATTAGTCTAAAACCATCAACTTAAAACCATGACCATGAATAGTTTGTATCTTAATATTATCATGACCACTTAAATATTTTCTCAATTTAGCAATATATACATCCATACTTCTTGCATTATAATAAGAATCATCTCCCCAAATCTTTATCAATGCATGATTTCTATCAACCCTTTTATTAATGTTCAAACAGAATAACTTTAATAATTCGTTTTCCTTTGTCGTTAAATTAATTTTATTGTTATCCTTAATTAAAAGATTCTGCTTATTAAAAAATATAAAATTCCCAAAACTAAATTCATCTTTTAGCTTAACAATTTCTTTTTTAGGCAACCTTTTTTGAATGGCTTTAATTCTAACTAATAATTCATCAATACTAAATGGTTTAGTTAAATAGTCATCAGCTCCAATTTTAAAAGCTTTTAAAATATTTTCTTTTTGAGATTTTGCGGTTAAAAAAATTATAGGAATTTTTTCGTTAATCTTTCTAATATCTTGTGCTAATGAAAAACCATCTTTTTTTGGCATCATAATATCTAAAACAACAAAATCATATGATTGATTTAAAAATTTAGATAAACCTATTTCTCCATTTTCAGCAATATCAGTTTCAAAACCTTTCATTAACAAATAATCCAGCAAAACCTTACCTAAATTAGGATCATCTTCAACAATTAAAATTTTATTATTATCCATTGACACACTCAAATTTAATTAAAAATAGAGAACCTTTATTTTTAGTGCTCTTAACTATAATCTTAGAATTGTGTTTATCAAGCATATTTTTAACATAAGACAAACCTAATCCAAATCCTTTTACATTATGAATATTTCCTTGAGGCTCTCTATAAAACTTATCAAAAACTCTCTTTATATTTCCTTTACCAATTCCAATTCCGTTATCAGAAACCTCCACACATAATTTATTATCTTTATTATATGTACTTATTAAAATCTCAGGTTTATTGTTACAATATTTATTAGCATTATCTAATAAATTATTGAATACATTTAATAAATGAATTGCATTTCCGTTAATAATAAAATTCTTGGCATCTAGTTTAGAAGATATTAATCCATTTCTTTTTTCTATTTTAAAACTTATTATATCTATAGCCTTTTGAATTATTAAATGTAGATTAAGTGATTTAAAATTTAATTCTGTATTATCTTTTTCCAAAGAAGCTATTTGAAGAACTCTTTCAACTTGACTACTTAATCTTTTATTTTCATCATCAATAATCCCGATATACTTATCATTAATTTTAATTGATTTTTTAATTTCCTTATCCATCAAAGCTTCACAAGCTAAAGAAATTGTAGATATAGGAGTCTTTAATTCATGAGTCATGTTATCAATAAAGTCATTTTTAATATCAGACAATTTCTTTTGTTCAAATACTTTAAGAACAACATAATAAAAACAAAATATTATAATAATTATAAAAATTATAGAGAAAAATAAGCTCCACTGAGATCCTTTCATTAGATAAGTGTCTTTATTGGGAAAATTTAATTGTAGTTCTAAATCCGAATCAATTAAATCATTTTGAAACAGATCAATTTTATAATCAGAGCTAAATATTTCAATATTTTTTGAATTAGATAAAGTGATTTGTTTTGAGAGTAGGTTAAAAACCAAAAACTCAAAATCAATATTTATATTTCTTTTAAAAAGCTCAAGAGAAATCATCTTTTCTATAGCATTAACATCAAGATTTGACTTTATAGATCTATCATTAGTCAAAAGCTTATTTAAAACAATTTGAATCATTTCTGATTTATTTAATACTTTATCAATCTCTCTTTGTAAAGTAGAGTCAATTTTAAAATCATCCATATTTTCAACCAAAATTGAAGCATTTATATCTGATGTGCTTTTATCTGATTCAATATTACTTCCAGACTCTATATCAAACTGTAAAGAATTTGATTTAACTCCTTTATTTATTTTTTCTTCATCAATTGTTTTTTTTATGAATGTACTTTCAATTAACTCAATCTGACCACTTTCTGTACTTCTATTTATTTTAAATTGAGCTTGTAAGTTATCCTTTGTAAGGTTTATAATTTCTTTTTCTTCAAGCCTTTTATTTACGTCAACCAGAACATCTTTTATGTCTTTATCAAATCTTTCACTATTCAATTTATTGATATCAGAAATCCAATTAAACTGAAAAAAGAGAATAGCTAGTAAGGAAATTACCAACAAAAAAATAATAGAAATAAATTTACCTTTTGACATTATAATACAAATTTAAAGAAAGTATCTATTTCAATATTAAATTTTAATTATAACTAACTATTAATTAATTTTAAATTATGGGTTATTAGCTCAGTTGGTTCAGAGCACTGCCTTGACAGGGCAGGGGTCACTGGTTCGAATCCAGTATAACCCACTAATATTATAATTATGGATGATTTGTTACTAGTCAAAACATTTACGCTTCTAGGGGGAATGTTAATCATCACAACCATCTTTTAAAGAATCAATAAAGCATATGAAACAACTACTGAAGCAGTAATTACTGTATTTGGAGTATTTTTATTTTTTTTTCTTAGTCTTATTTATGCTGATCAATACCCATTTAATATTATTTTTGTTGGAGTATTTTCAGGATTTATAGGTTGGGATATGGGACCTCTAATAGCATTTATTGGAGAAAAGTTTAAGTTTCGTAAATATCTAAAAGTAATTGGAGTCAAATCACAATACTTAGAGACAATAAAAATAAATCATTTCGTGATAAATTTTTTGGGGTAAAGGATAATAAAAGAACTGGATATTATTATGAAAAAGAACCTTCTATAATTTTTGAAGAAGATTCAGATAAAATGCATCTAATCAAAAAAACTTTTAAAGAAAAAATACTTTTAAATGACAAAGACCCATATAGTCAACAGTGGCAAAATATTGTTTTTCAAGCATTGATAGCTACTACCTCATCAGTTTTTATAACTCTATTGGTTGTTTATATAACTGATATTGATTTTGGTTTTCTTGGCCTTTTTTTACTTATCTCATTATGGGGACTTTTAATAATAAACATACTCAATGCTTTTATTTTCAAGTCAATTGCAAAAAGACTATACCTTGCATACGCCGGGATTGTATTGTTTAATCTCTATTTAGTTTATGATTTTAATAGATTGGAACAAGCTGTTGCAAGAGGTGATCAATCTTGGGAGACTGCAATTAGAATTGTCATTAGTCTTTACTTAGATATAATAAATTTTATTTATAGATTTCCTAGAAGCTTATTCTCAAAATGCTTAATAAAATATTTAGATAAGGAAACCCATTACCTAATCAAATCGAATTAAAAATTACTAAAATCTATTAATTGCCACATTCTCCTTCAGCCCAAGATATTACACCTGCTCTTTGAGCGTAACAAGAATTGGAATAAGTGATGGTATCACAGCCACACACTGGTTCATATACCTCAATACATACTAAATCAGGATTCGGATCAGCTTGACATGGAATCTCTGGACTTTCATCAGAATCACAACTAAATAAAAAGAAAAGTGTAAAAAAATATTTAAAAAATTTATTCATAATTATTTTAATTTAATTTAAAAGAAGATATAGAATAGCCAATTTCCTCATCTGCTATCATATCATCCATATCAAAAAAAACATCTACCGGAAACCCATATTCACTGTCATACTTAGAAGTGTATATAAATGGATTACTACTTAATTTATTTTCTATAATTGAAAATAGCTCTCCTATAGTAAGCGCAAACCAAAAGTTGTTTTCTAATTGTTGTTCAGTCACATCTTTTCCATCTATAGTTTTTAATTTATTTTTTACAACTTTTATTGTCCACGGCGGCATAGTTTCAAACATACAATAACAAGAAACTGATAAATCAAAAGTATAAGAGTCTATGGCTTTATTATTCCACTTTTCTAATGCTATACTAAATTCCATATCAACAGGATCAAGAATATGTAAATCTTCAGGTTCACTACAGCCATAAAAAAAGACAAGACTAAGAAGTAATATATTTTTAATCATATGATTAATCTAAATAAATGCGAATATATAAATTATAACGAAATTATATTAGATTATTTTATTAATGATTTTCCTGTCATCTGCTGAGGAGTTTCTATATTCATTATATCAAGTACAGTTGGTGCTATATCACCCAACTTACCATCTTTTAATTGAATTTCTTTATTATTAGATAGAAGCACAAATGGAACCAAGTTTGTTGTATGATAAGTATGTGGTGAACCATCAATATTTACCATCATCTCAGCATTTCCATGATCAGATGTTACTAAAACAGTATATCCATTTTTCATAGCAATATCTGCTATTTTAGATACTTCTTTATCAACAACCTCACATGCCTTAACTGCAGCATTAAAATTCCCAGTATGTCCAACCATATCAGGATTTGCAAAATTTAAACAAGCAAAATCAAAAGAATTATTATTCACTTCATCAATAAATTTAGAAGAAACTTCTAAAGCACTCATCTCTGGTTTCAAATCATAAGTAGCAACTTTTGGGGAATCACATAAAATTCTAAATTCTTTATCAAACTCCTTTTCTCTTCCTCCAGAAAAGAAAAAAGTAACATGAGGATACTTTTCAGTTTCAGCTATTCTTAATTGAATTTTATTATTTTTTTCTAACACTTCTCCTAATGTATTTCGAATATTTTCCTTATCAAAAAGAACCTTAATTCCATCAAATGTCGAATCATAATTTGTCATTGTTAAATAAGAAATATTTTTTTTTCTCATTTGAAAGTTTTTAAAATCTTCCTGTGTAAGAACACGAGAAATTTGCCTCATTCTATCTGATCTATAATTAAATGAAAATAGAATGTCTCCATCTTTAATAATGCCATATGGAGTTCCTTTATTATTTATATGTACAACTGGACTAATAAACTCATCTGTAATGGAATTGTCATATGAAGTTTGAATAGATTCTATCAAATTTGATGATAATTCCCCAACTCCATTTACCATTGCATCATATGCTAGTTTTATTCTCTCCCATCTACTGTCTCTATCCATAGAATAGTATCTACCTGATACAGTAGCAATTTGAATATTAGTTTCTTCAATATATTCTTCTAATTTTTTGACCTCATTAATTCCTTTATTTGGTGATGTATCTCTTCCATCAGTAAATACGTGAATAAAAATATTTTTTAATTTCTGCTCTTTCAGGAAATCTAAAATATAATAAAGATGATTAGAATGAGAATGAACTCCACCATCAGATAATAATCCAATAATATGAAAATCTTTGTTATTAGTAATTGCTTCTTTTACAGAATTAGTAAAGTCAACATTATTTTTCACCCCTTTATTACTTAAATTTTTGTTTAAGCGTATTAAATCTTGATCTACAATTCTACCTGCCCCTATATTCATATGCCCTACCTCTGAATTTCCCATTTGTCCTCTTGGTAAACCAACATTTTTACCTGATGCTTTTAACAGTGATTTAGGATATTCAGTAATGATTTTGTCATAAAATGGAGTAGAAGCTTTGTGGACAGCAGAAACAGCTTTATTATCTCCTATTCCCCAGCCATCCATTATTAATAATATAACTTTATTATTCATTTAGGTAAAAATAATTATACAGAACTAGGTTTTTACAATATTTATTAAAAGATTTAAATATATGAATAATCATAACTACTTTTTAATATCATTTTTTATAATAATAAATATTAATTCATTAGCAGATATAATAAATGCATTATCAATTCAAAACGCTGATGAAATTATAAATCATTTTAATAATAAAAGTAATATCTTAATCAATGACATCAAGATTACAGGAACAAAAAAAGAAGTAGTTAATAACTTAGATAATTTTTTTGAACAAAATAATTTCAATGAATTAAAAATTATTCATTCCGGTAATTCAGACAATAATATGATTTACTTGCTTGGTGAGTACACATCTAATGACGATCTTTATAAAGTTTTAGCTTTGATTAAAAACAACAATAATAATCACTCAATTCAAAAATTAACTATTAATAAAAAAGAATGATAGTAAGAACTAAAAAATTCCAAATAAAGAAAGGAATGTATATAAAAAAAGGATTTTTAAATCTTTTGAAAGACCAATGGTGGATAAGTTTAATATTTATTTTGATTTCCTCTATGCATTATATATGGATCCCATCTTACTGGTGGATGATAGGATCAACTATCGCTCTCACATTATATCTTCTTTTTTGGTTAATTCAATTTGTTGGTCTTACCCAGGTAGAGCAAGGTAAATATATTTTTGAAAGACTTTCATATGAAATATCAAGCAATCAAATTTTAATGAAGATTAATAATAAACAAGGGATGCCAATTAAGTGGGAAGCAATTAAAAAAGTAAGAATTCAAAAAGACTGCTTTCTCTTTAAATTAAATAAAGTTCAATTCATTATTTTTCCTTTTAAAGTATTTAATTCTGACAATGAAATAAGATTTGTCAAAAGTATACTAAGCAGAAAAGGATATGCGGCATACTGAAAATCAAAGTTCCAAATCTGCATTTAATAAACTTATTCAGTACTGTAATTATAGGGAAAGATCTTCTAGAGAAATAGAAATAAAACTATTAAACCTTGCTTACTCAGAAAAAGAAATTGTATCTGCAATACAAAAAGGAAAAGACCTTGGAATAGTTGATAACAATAGATTTGCAAAATCTTTTTCTCGAGGAAAAAATAGAAAAAATCGTTGGGGAAAAAATAGAATTCGATTTGAACTAAAAGTAAAAGGGTTAAATACTAAAGAAATTGAATTTGGGATAAGCAATATTAATGAGGAAGACTATAAAGAAAGCTTAATAAAATGTATCACAATCTATAAAAAAAAATCAAAAACGTTTCAAGAATTTAAACTAGTAAANTACCTACTAAATAAAGGATATGANAGAACATTTATAAATGATAATATAAAAAACTACTGACGCAATTTTAAATTATTATTAATTATAGCACATGATCTAATTAATAAAGTCAAAATAAGAAATATCAATGAATCATTCAACTCTTGGGGTAAGAAGATCCAAAAAAAACAAAGTATTAATAAAGATGATAAATAATATATAAGGTAATAATTAACAATTGAATTAAACTTAGTGTTAAATAAAAAAAATGAAATAATTAAATTCAATGGAATCGCCCAAATAATATTAAAGTTATTAGCTGAAAGATGATCAGTAAAAAACCATAAATAGGTAATTAAACACCCAATAATTCCAGATAAAAAAAATAATAAAAAATCAAATTTATTATATCTCAATCCATATTTAAGTTCTTTAATCGAGATAAAAAGAGAAACTATAAACAATAAAAAGAAAACTATAAATGGTGTTATAAAATAATTTGTATTACTAGTATTAATTGGTTCAGAAATATATGTTTTGTAAACAACATTACTTCCATCAGGTAAAGTTGCTTCTTCCAAAGAGTTGAACAAAAAATCTGGTAAAAACATTGAAGAAAAATAATTTGAATTTTTATCAATTTCAGAGCCAAGGCAAATATCAATACCCAAATCTCCCCACTTCTGATGATCTAGATAAATATCCATTAAATTTCTAATAGATAATTCTGAAGTACTTTCTTTATAAATAATTTTATTATCTAAAACTTCATCAATTGCATCCCTGATTTTTGTAGCACAGTTATTGTATACATAATTATACAAATAAAATTTATTTTCATCTTTTAAATTATTTTCTAAGTAAGCTAAAAGTTTAATTTTCTGAGAATCATTTATATTTAATACTTGCTCTTTAATGTACCTGTTTTCACTTAAATAATATTTTTTTGCTTGATTGAAATCAAACCTTCCAACCATATACAATAACCTACCATTTAAAAAATTAATATAAAAATTTGGTTGATCAAAATCAAAAATACCATAATTATAAAAATAGTCTAAACCCAAACTATCATCTTTATACCTAATGCCACTGTGTCCAAAAGCACTATATAATTCACTTTGATTTGGACCGATTGTTATAACAGAAAATTGATAATTCTTAGAATTTAAATTTGCATAACAAACTCCCGTAAAATAAAAAAACAAAAAAAATAAAAGAATAAACCTATACACCATCTATAATTAAAACAATTTCACCTTTTATTACTTTTTTATCAAAAATAGAAATCACTTCCTCAATTTTTCCTCTAGTATTTTCTTGATATATTTTTGTTAATTCCCTAGATACAGATACTTTTCTATCTTTTCCTAAAAATAAAACTAATTCTTTTAATGTTTTTAAAATCCTTTTAGGAGACTCATAAATAATTATAGTTCTGCTTTCATTAGATAAAAATTCTAATCTTTTTTTTCTTCCTTTTTTTGTTGGTAAAAAACCTTCGAAAATAAATTTATCAGAAGATAATCCAGAATTCACAAGAGCAGGTACAAATGCAGTAGTTCCAGGAAGACAATCAATTTCAATTTTATTTTTTATTGCTTCTCTAATAATTAAAAAACCAGGATCAGATATTGATGGTGTTCCAGCATCAGAGATTAATGAAATTGTTTTTCCCGATAAGATTTCATTAATATGTTTTTTGACAACTTTATGTTCATTAAATGAATGATATGAAAATAAAGGTTTTTTAATATTATACTTTGATAATAATTTTTTTGAAACCCTTGTATCTTCACATAATATATAATCAGAATTTTGTAATACTTTAACTGATCTATATGTAATATCTTCAAGGTTACCTATGGGGGTAGGTACAACGAATAAGACTAAATCATCTTTCATATCAATTTGTCAATCGCCTTTGCTAAATCAAAATCTTTCTTTGAAACTTTATTTCCAATATCATGAGTAGATAATTTAATTGTGACTTTATTATAAACATTAAGAATTTCAGGATGATGGTCTAACTTTTCTGAAATCAGAGCCACCTTAGATAAAAAAGAAAAGGCAGATATAAAGTCTTTAAAAATAAAATTTTTAACTAATTTATTATTTTTTTCTTCCCACATACTATAAAGATATTATTCCTTCAATTTTAGATGCTTTATCATAAATATACACTATTTCATCAGAATTTTTCATAAATGCCATTAAGGTAATTGAGACGTATGTTCCTTTTTTAGAATTTTTTATTGTATTTTCTGCTTTTGGTAAAAGGTTTAATACCATCTTTTGTAAATCCTTTTTTACAATAAATTTAAAAGAGTAATTACATGGAAAATCATACTCTTGATTAAGAGTATTTTTAAAACTCTCACTATTTTGCATAATTTAAAAGAATTTATATCGATAATCTTCTATAGAAGAAAATTCTTTTATTGCATTATCCATTCTATATGGTGTTGTAAATTGATTTGCTTGCTGTAATGTATTTGAGTACTCAGTATAGTTATCAAGAGAGTCTGCAACAAGAATATTATTTAAGTTCAAAATAATAACTCCTTCATCAATCATAAATGGTTTTGTTAATTCACCCTCCTCCATTGAAAATGCAGTACCTATTGCTAATGGCGAATAACCAACATTTAATAAAGAATTAGAAGTAAATGCTAAATCATTCATATCATATACTTTTCCATCTTCATAAATACTCATTAATTCAATTAATGATTCATATTCTAGTAGCTGATTAGAAATAAATTCAAACTTTTTATCATTTAAAATCTTATTGGATATTGAGTTTTCTACATCTTTCAAATTTTTAGTCCCTTCTTCTTTAATCCCAGATAAGAGAGCAACAATGTAACCATCATCTAACTCTATAACATCAGAAATAGAATTTACATAATTATCATCGCCATATGCCCAAATTACTATTTGTCTAGAATTATCAAAGTCTGCAATTTTTTTATCATTCTTATCTAAATTATTTGAAGAAAAAACTTTATAATTATTTTCAGATGCATTTTCTACAAAAGATTCTTTATCATTTGATACAGATCTGAAAATTTCAGACTCACGATAAACAAAATTTCTAGTATAATCACTAGGAATTAATGCCTTTACTATAGTTGAGACTTGATAGGATAAATTAGTTTTTGTCTGAGTAACATAAATTAAATGATATCCAAATTCTGATTCTATAATTCTAGGAATTAGTCCTACTCTAGATCTAGAAAAAACAGCATTTTGAAAAGGAGCAACCATAGCTCCATCATTAAACCAACCTAAGTCACCTCCATTTGTAGCAGATTCAGTATCTTGGCTAAAACTCCTGGCTGTTTCATCAAAATCGCTTCCATTTTTTAACAAATTTAATACTCTTTGAGCTTCTTTCTTAACTTCTAATCTAGAATTGGATTCAAACCTAAAAAGTATATGCTTAGCTCTAGCACTAAAAGTTTGATTTTCTATGATATTAGATAATTTATTTAATTTAAAACTTCCATTTTCAAATTTAATTTCTGAAATAAAACCTACTTCTTGATTTTCTAGTTCTAAAGGCAACTGATCAATTTTATAATTATTGAAAGGATTTACCCCATCAGAACTTATAACTGCAAAAGTAGAGTCATCAATAGCTTCTGATAAAAAGCCTTCTTTTATTCTTTCCATTTCAGTTAAAACATATGTAGAATCATCTTGTGATGGAACTAGTGGAAAAAATACATAATCAATAGACCTTGATTCTTCTTGAGAATAATCAGCTTTATTTTTAAATAAATAGCTTTTCATCTCATCATCTGAAACACTAAATAAAGAATCCTCAATTTCATAAAAAGGAATAAAATAGTATGATAAATTAATTTTATTAGATGTGTTATAATACTCTCTTTTTGATTCAAGAATATTAACATTAGCAGTTAAAGACATTAAATTTTCATATTTGGTTCTTAAGCGCATAGGTTTTAAATTCCTTTCAAAAGAATACCAAGCCTCTTGTTGATTGATAGGCTGATTGTTAAGAGATTGTAGATATGATATAACATTATCAGCACTAAAAACACCTGTATTGGGGTCTGTAAAAGCTTGTCTCACAATAGGATTAATATTTGTCCCTTGTACCATATCAACCAACTCATTACTTGTGACATCTATACCTAACTCATTATATTGATTAGTGTAACTAAAGTCATTAATTAACCTTTGCCAAACCTGGTCTCTAATTGTTTCAATTTCAGAATCATTTGGAGATCTCCCATTATTAAGAGAAAAATTATAAGAGAGCTCTTCAAATAATGACTGATATGTTAAAAAATCAATATCATCGCCATTAATTTCTGCAATTATATTTGATTGACCATTTAAAGCTGAATTATTTGGACCAAGTATATCACCTAATACAAAAGCAGCAATAGAAAAACCAATTACGAAGACAAGAAACTTGCCCATTTTATTTCTAAGTGTAGTTATTATAGCCATAAAATAAATTTAGGAAGCCAAAATTAAAATTTTAAATCTAATTATTTAGTATTCTGTTTAAAAAAAACATTATCTATTCTATTATCGTTCATTGAGAGTATTTTTATGAAAAATTTATCAAATTCAATTTCATCATCCTTTTTAGGAAGATTTTTATTAAAATCTAATATAAAACCACCTAAAGTATCATACTCACCTCTAGGTATTTTAAAATTATATTTTTGATTCAAGTAATCAATTTCTAATCTAGCACTAAAATTATATGAATTCTTATCAATTTTATTTTCTAACAATAAATCTTCATCAAACTCATCAATTATTTCTCCAAAAATTTCTTCTATTATATCTTCTAAGGTTAGAATGCCAGATGTACCACCGTATTCATCAATAACTACTGCAATGCTTATTTGCTCTGAAATGAATTTAAAAAGTATTTCGCTAGCAAAATTTGTTTCATTAATAAATGTAATTGGTTTTATTATTTCTTTTAACCGTTTTGGTTTTTTAAATAATGATAATCCATGACAATACCCAATAATTTGATCAATAGAAGACTTATATACTATTATTTTAGAAAAACCAGATTCATCAATAATTTTATTTAACTCCAAAATAGAATCATTTTTATCTATAGATATAATATCAGTTCTAGGAATCATACAATCTCTAACTTTTACTGTTTTGAGCGACAAGGCATTATTAATAAATTCAGTAACATTTTTCGATTGAATTTCCTTATCACTTACTACTACTTTTTTTATATAATCATTTAAATCAGTTAATTTAAATACCACTTTCTCATCTGAATATTTTTGTTGAAGAATATTTATAATAAACCATTTAGAAAAAACCATTATTGCTTTAACTAAAGGGTTAAAAATTTTATATATAATAAAAAGAGGAATTGAAAACGTTACTAATAATTTATCAGGATTAATTAAAAAAATACTTTTTGGTATATATTCTGCCGTAATTAATACAACTATAGTTGATAGTAGTGTTTGAATTATTAAAATTGTTATATCACTATTAATAAAACTTAACATTGGCTCTAAAAACTGAGTCATAATTAAACCATACATCACTAGAGATAAATTATTCCCTATTAACATAGTTGCAATAAATTCAGAGCTATTTCTATTTAGAGTAGAAAATATTTTTCCAAATAAACTTTTTGATTTTGATTTAATCTCAAAATTTAATTTATCCCTAGAAATATATGCTATTTCTAAGCCCGAAAAAAAAGCAGAAAATAGCAAACAAATAATAATTAAAATTATTTGAGTTTCAATACTATTAATCATCTCTTTGTCAATTTAGAAACAAAAATAAAAATGAATGAAATCATAAAAAACTCATAAGAATTTAAAAAACCATAACTAATAAATCTAAAAACACTGAAGAAAAAAAATATTATTCCAATGAAAAATAAAAAATATTTAATTTTCATCAATTTCAATTATACCTGTAGGTCTTAATATTTTATAATTTGAAAAATCTTGATTTGATTCCATACCTTCACCTGTATGAATTTCATTATCCGTTTTAATAGTAACAAATTTTATTGTTTCAAATTTTTCATCGTTTGGATACCAAAATAACTCCTCTGTTCTTAATTCATCTCCTGATTCCATATTTATCAAAACAACATTTCCAGTTGCTATATAATAATTGTCATCATTATATTTTATCACATGATTTGCTTCAAAATTAGCAATTAAAATATCTTTTGATTTTGAATATATTTTCATAAAAAGCCCATCGGGATAAATTTCATCTCCATTATTTAATAGTTGATATAAATCTGAAATTAATTTTAATCTAATTTGCGCTGAGTCGCTTAAAAAAGTATTTAAGTTCTCCACTTCCAAAACAGGTCCCTGGTACTCTTCTTTTATATTTTCTACAGATTGTATGCTACAAGAAAAAAGGAAAAATAATATTATTATAAGGTTTCTCAGCATTTAATGAATAAGAAAATTAATTATTTTCAAGATCATTCTTCTCTAAAATCTCTCTTAAATCCTTAACAATTAAATTGATTTCTTTTTGATCTTTCATCAATTCTACTATATAATATTTCAGTTCTGAAAGACCTGATAAATTATCATTTATTACATTTTCATTTCTAGAACTATTAGATTCTAATTGTTCAAGTTTACCTATTAAAGCACTTACTTTATCAATTTCTGATTGATTGCTAGATGAAGACGAACTATTAGCCTCTAAATTAGCTAGTTGTTTTTTTAAACCTTCAAGGTCATTATTAGAAGAATTATTATCAAGCTTAGTAATTAAGGTTTCATAAGTTTTAGTAATCTCATCAAGATATTCTTTATCTACACTTGAACTAGAACTGTTTTCTTTAACAGCATTTGATAAATCCCTCATTTCTTTTAATATTGAATTATCTAATTTGGGCGAAGAACCACCTATACTACTTCCTTTTTCAATTAAAAGATTAGTGAGTTTCTTTATTTCATTTATCTCATTACTAGTAAACTCTTTAAAATCATCAAAATTCTTAGAGGTTTCATCTTTAAATAAATTAAATTCATCCCTAGTGTCAACCAAAGCCGTATTTGCCAATAACTGTAATGAAAAATTCTTTAAATCAACAACATCATCTTTTAATTCGTCTATATAAAAAACAATACTATCAGAATTTGCAAAAACTGATTTTTTTTCTTTTTCTTGAACTCTAACATTTGATAAGGTAACCTGTTTAAGTAATTCTGTTGCTATTTCTAAATCCCTTTTTAAATTTTTGATTTCTTTAGCTTCATCATTATCATTTGAATCATCAACTAAATCATCAGTAGATATTCTACTGTCTAATTTTTTTTCATCTATTAATGAAGAAATTTTATTTAAGAAATCTTCATTACTCAAGCTACCTTCATTAGAAATTTGAGAAGAAATTTGAGCAGATAAGTTTGATAAATCACTTTGAAGTCTTGATATATCTCTTCCGAGAGATGAAATATCTTCCTTGTAAACATTTGTTTCACCTTGAAGATCAGCAATGAACTTAACATTAGAAGCTAAAATTCCTCTATCCGCTTCTTCACCTGATGAGAAAGCTTTTGAAACGGAACTCAAAGATGTAATTACTATAGAAAGAATAATAAGAACAATACTTATTTGAAATGAACCATGATCAAACTTCTTACCAGTACTATTTGAAAAATTCCAATAAATCAAACTAAAAATTGCAATTAACATTAGTCCAACAACAATTGGTAATATATAATTAGAATATAATGGAATTAAAAAATCTTGAACTATAAAAGCGATGCCACCACTAAGTGCTATATTTTTAGCAAATAACCTTAGAACTGGTACACTTTCAATAAATTCACCTACATCTACATTACCTATTTTCATTAATTATTTCTTTTATTTAAAACTACTTTCTCTCCTATCCAGCATCCAACATCCATTGATTGCCCAATTTCATAATTTTCATTAAATAACTCCTCCATAGAAGGAAACTGATCTCTAGCCTGATTTGCATAAATAGACAAACCTCCCTTTTTAAACATATTATATGCTGCAATAAAAACAAGCCTATCTTTAACTCTACTTTTACCCTCCTTACATCCTTCATAAGATGTCATATATAAATTTCCAATTAGCTTATAGGCATCAGGATTGTTTGACTTAGATGAAATAGATGATCTTGCATTTTTTCTAGACTTTACTTTATTTCCTAAAATCAAATATAGCTGTGCTTTATTTAAAAATATCTCAGCTTTTTGGTCATTATTGTCTGTAATGCTGATTGCCTTATCATAAAAATCTAATGCAATATCATAATTTTTGTTAGCTTGCTCTCTTCCCGCAATAAATTTTGCAATAGCAAAATCAGGTTCTGAAGACAACATAATTTTAGCTGCATATAAAGCTATTTCCGATGAAGTACATTTACCGGTTATACTTAACTGAAATATTTTTTTTGCAAGATTTGTCGCTTCAGAAGAATAGACATTTACTGGTGCTGTTAAATCATAATTAGTCTCTACAATTTCATCATTTAATACTGTTAAGTCCGATAATTTAGGGCCTAGAGTGTTTTCAACAAAATTACAATCAACTGTAATTGTGGCTGTTAATAACTTATCAATATTATCTTGATATCTCTTAAGTCTCTCAATATTTTCTGGTTGATTAGTTATTTTGTAACTAATGATTTTTGATAAATTATCATAATTTGTAAGAACTTCATCATCAGAAATAGTTTTTGATGTTAATTTATGTTTTCTTATTATATCCATAAAAGCAACTAAATTGCCATTTCCAATTTTATTGCCATTTAACTCAAAAGCTTTTGAAAAAAGATTATATAAAGACTCGTACATTGACTTATCTGATCTATAATTAGAATAAGCAAATGTTACTTTTCGATTCAAAACATATTCTTCTCTACCAAAATTTTTAATTCTTAAATCAAACATTTCTAATGCTTTAGTTATATATCCCTCTTTTATAACTGGATCTGATTCACTTTTTATTAAACATTGATAAATCTTAATACCATTCTGATAAATTGATACATGCAAATTTTCAACATTATCTACCAACCATGAATGTGATTCTAAAGCTGCTAAACAATCTCCTTGTTTAAGATAATCTGTATATAAAACATTTTTTTCTTCCGCTTCAGATTTATTTTCTGGCCAATTCCATCCAGGCTGAGCAATTATTAATTGACTGTAAAAAATTAAAAAAATTACTATTAATACTTGTTTCATGATATTCAAAACTAATCAAATTTTCTTTTAATAAACCATATGTTATTAATAGAACTCCCTACGATGAGCCTTAAGTATCTTTCTTTTATTAATGTATTAGCAATATTTCCCCTACTACCAAATTCACATGCAAGGTTTATTCTAGATATTGCTCCAACAGGTAATGATAAACCAAAAGTCACACCAATATTATTAATATCACCACCATTTATTAAGTAAGGCATACTTTTATAGATTATCCCAGTCCTATAGGTAACCCTTTTAAAATAACTGTTTACATTTTCTGCATCAGGAATAATTTCAAGACCAGCAGAAAGTTGAAATGCATTTCTATAAAAAATACTTGAATTATCTAAAAATCCGCTTGAACTATTCCAAGGTTGAACTTTCATCTCAAAGCCAAATGACACTTTATCAAGTATTTCATAGGATATACCAATCCCATATCCCTTGGGAATAGAAAAAGAAGATAATTGATTTTTAAGTAAAGTATCCAAAGCAACTGGAGATGATGAGCCTGGTATTCTTCTCTCTAAACGAGAGAATCTTTCTGCATTTAAAGAGGACTTTAAATCATAAACCAAACCTACCTTAATAAATTTATTTTCTATTATTTCTTTTTTATAAAAAAATCCAGCATTTAAGGTAACATCATTATATAATGATTCTTCAAAGTATGTAGAATAAAACTGATTTTCATTTGATAGTTGAGCAGATGTAGTATTCGTTATTTTACCAAAAATATATGAGCCTTTCAACCCTAGAGAGATTTCTTTAGAAAGTTTAAATCCGTGAGCCCAATATGCTTCAGTTAATCCCCCTGTCCCTGAATATTCAAACCTTACAAGCGCAGAACTCTGATCTACCAACTGCATATCAGCCAAATTATAACTTACAGTACTATATGGATTAAAACCCATTGACGATACCCATTTACCTCCTTTAATTAAAGGTATTCCAAAACCAATATGATTTATATTTCCATTGCCATTGATATCCTTTGAGGTGCTATTTATTATTTGTCTTACATCTGCAGATAGTCCCATTTCAAAAACAGTAAATCTATTATATACTAGGGCAGCAGGATTTTGATTATTAAGGTGCCAATAAGATCCATTACTAATACCTAAACCTCCCATTGCTAAATTATTTGCAAAAGAATTATCATTTAATTCTCCAATTGAATTCAATGAACTAAAAGGAGTTGTTAGTTGTGAAAAAGAAATGTTGCTAACAAAAAAAAGACAGAACAAAAAAACATAAAAATTTATTTTATGCATATTACTAGTAGATTTAGCTATTAAAATTGAATTGCAAAGATGCATTCTTTAATTTAGAAAAAAAAGAAAAATATATTGATGAGTTTAAAAAGATATATGACCTTAGGAATAATGTCAGGAACATCTTGCGATGGTCTAGATATGGCATTTTGTGAATTTTGGATAGACAAAAAAGGGTGGAATTATAAATTAAAAAAAACTATAACTATTCCCTATAGTAGAAAGTGGAAAAATAAACTACTCAATTGCAATAAAATTGATTCATATAAACTAGAAAAGTTAGATCTTGATTTTGGAAATTTTATTGCTAAATCAATCACAAATTTTATTAATAAATCAAAAATAAAACCTATACTTATATCCTCACATGGACATACTGTTTTTCATAATCCAAAAGATAAAATATCAGTACAAATAGGAAATGGACAACTTATTTTTTCTAAAGTAAAGATCCCTGTAGTATATAATTTTAGACAATTAGATATTTTAATGGGTGGTCAAGGAGCGCCATTAGTGCCATTTGGAGAAAAATTTCTTTTTACTAATTATGATTATTGCATAAATATTGGAGGAATATTAAATATAACAGATCTAATTAAAAATAAGATTATTGCATATGACGTATGTGCTGCCAACTTAGTATTAAACTATTTATCAAGAAAAATAAAATTAGAATATGATAAAAATGGAATTAAAGCTTCTAAAGGCAAACTAATAGAAAAACTTTTTAATGAGTTAAATACATTAAAATATTATAAAAAAAAAAATCCAAAAAGTTTAGATGTAATATTTGTAGAAAAAAAAATCATACCACTTCTTTTACAATATAAAGTTGAAGATATGCTATTTACTTATACAGAACATATAGCATATCAATTAAATAATTCTTTAAAAAAAGAAAATGCTAAAATATTATTAACAGGAGGGGGTACCTTTAATAAATACTTAGTTAAAAGAATAAAATATTTAGATAACCTTAATTGTAATTTTTTTGTACCTGAAAAAAAATTAATTAATTTTAAGGAATCGCTAATATTTGGATTTTTAGGTTTATTTAAATTTTTAAATAAAAAGAATGTACTAAAATCTGTAACAGGTTTAAATTTTTAAATAAAAAGAATGTACTAAAATCTGTAACAGGGGCAAAAATATCTACTTCATCAGGTATTTTAATAAAATAAATTATTGAATATGTACGAACTAATGATTGTTGTTTTTGTTGTAGGTTATATCTGTATAACTCTGGAACACACTTTGAAAATTGATAAAGCAGCTATTGCTTTAGTAACTGGAATTTTATGCTGGACAATTTATGTNACTGGAAAAGATGATATTGTTAAACTTGAGAATGTTAAAGAATACGCTGAAAAAGAATTTTCTAATACATATAAAAATGAAGTAATTGAAACCACAACATCTAATAATAAAGATACATATGATATTATTCAACACTATGTTACAGAAGTTCAATTGTTTGAACATTTATCTGAGATAGCAAGTATTTTATTTTTCTTAATGGGCGCAATGACAATTGTTGAGATAATTGATTTACATGGTGGATTTAGAGTTGTTACAGAAAAAATTACTACTTCAAGCAAATTCAAACTATTGTGGATAATAGGTATTTTATCATTTTTCTTTTCTGCAGCTTTAGATAACTTAACAACTTCTATAATAATGGTATCACTGACAAGAAAATTTATAGCTGATCAAAAGGATAGGTGGATATTTTTAGGTATGGTCATAATTTCAGCAAATGCTGGTGGGGCTTGGTCACCCATTGGTGATGTTACAACTACAATGCTTTGGATTGGTGATCAAATAACATCTGTTGAAATCATTACTAATCTCTTTATTCCAAGTTTAGTTTGCTTTATAGTTCCAGCTACTATTCTATCATTTAGGATGAAAGGCGAAATCAAAAGACCCGATGATAGTTTTATGGTAAATTCTCATCATACATCAGTATTCCAAAGAAACTTTGTTTTTATTGCTGGAGTTGCGGGATTAATTTTTGTTCCTATTTTTAAATCTGTAACGCACTTACCTCCATTTATGGGAATGATGTTAAGTCTTGGTATATTATGGTTAATAACTGATATAATGCATAGAAAAAGAGATGCCGATGAAAGAAAATATTTTTCTGCATTTCATGCATTAGAAAAAATGGATGTTCCAACAGTTTTATTCTTTTTAGGTATTTTACTAGCGGTTGGAAGCTTACAAAGTGCAGGTCAATTAAATGAAATGTCTATATTTCTAGAAAAAAATATAGGAACACAAACTGATAATGGAATCTATATAATTGGAATAATTATTGGTCTATTATCTGCAATTATTGATAATGTTCCATTAGTTGCTGCTGCTATGGGAATGTATCCAATTGAAGCTTCTGGTTACTTTATGCAAGATGGATTATTTTGGGAATTTTTAGCTTACTGTGCTGGTACTGGAGGTAGTGTACTAATTATTGGATCTGCTGCAGGAGTAGCTATAATGGGACTTGAAAAAATACCATTTTTTTGGTATGTAAAAAAAATATCATTACTGGCTTTTATCGGCTACTTATGTGGTGCAATAACTTATATACTTATAAATTAAGTATTTAAATTATCTTTTAATTCAATCATTTTAAGAAAACTATAGGCAGAATCTTCACCTTTATTTCCATTTTTCCCTCCAGCTCTTTCTAATGCTTGCTTTTTGGAATCTGTAGTTAAAACACCAAAAATTACAGGTAAAGAGTGTTTTAAAGAGACATCTACTAAACCATTACAAACAGACTGAGAAATATATCTATCATGATTTGTCTCACCTTTTATTATACATCCCAGAGCAATAACACCATCAATTTTTTTTTTATTTATTAATAAATCAGAAGCCAAAACTAACTCCATACTCCCCGGAACATCTACATGAAAAATATTAGACTTTTTTAAACCCACATTAATTAAATAATTATGACAAGAATTTTTAAGCATAGAGGTTATATCATTATTCCAAAATGAAGTAACAATACCAACTTTTATTTTTTTAGAATCTGAAAATTTAAAATCATGAGATAAAATTGTATTTATACTCATCATATTTTAGCTTCTAATCTAGCTTTATTTTTCAATGATATTTGATATTCTGAAGAATCTTTAAAATCATTAACTATTTTTATATAACAATCAAGAGCTGATTTAAAATCATTTAATTCCTCATAAACTAATGCTAATTTTAACAAATAATTAGGTGTAAAGAATTCATTAGGCTCATAACTAGATGCCATTTTAAAATATGAAATTGCATTATCATAATCATCTAATTCTACATAAGCATCTCCAATTAAAGAATATGCTCTTGCCTGAATAAAATAATCATTTGAACTAAAATTTTCTAAATATCTAATTGCATTATCATAGTCTTCCAATTTCAAATAAGAAGATCCTGCATAAAAGTATGCTATATTAGCTGCTTCAGAAAGATTAAACTCATCAATTATTTCCAGAAACCCATAGTTATTACCATCACCATTTAATGCTTTTACTAAACTATCCGATTCAAAATAATATACGGCTTGAAACATTTCTTCTTGAGCAGTAATGTTTTGATTAGTTTTAAAATAATTAAAAACTGATATAGCTAAAACTGCTATCACAATAAAGCCCAAAACCCCAGATAATAAATTTTTATTCTTATTGATAAAAATCTCTGATTTACTTAATGTTTCAGAAATAATTTCAGGATTTTCAATAGGTAGTTTCTCTTCGTTTTTGTTTTTAAATTTTTTTATTTTGACCATAGTATTAAAATATTTATTCTTTAATGAATGGATAATCTTTTTGAACATAAATATCAGAAAAAATTTCTTCTTTATTAGGATAAGGAGAATTCTCAGCAAATTCTACTGATTTTTTAACTTGTTCCTTGATATTTTTATCTACAGATTCTATCTCTTCTTGAGATAAAATATTTTTATTTAATAAAATATTTTTCACCTGTTCAATTGGATCTTTATCTTTATAATTTTCTAACTCTTCTTTAGATCTATAATTAGCAGGATCTGACATAGAATGACCTTTATACCTATAAGTTCTAAATTCCAATAAAGATGGTCCATCTCCTTTTCTAGCTCTTTTAGCTGCCTTTGAAATAGCTTGATGAACATTTATAACATTCATTGCATCTACAGGTGCGGATGGAATATCATAACCTAATCCTACTTTGTAAAGTTCTGTTACATTCGATGATCTTTTAACAGAAGTTCCCATAGCATAACCATTATTTTCAATAATAAAAATAACAGGTAGCTTAAGAAACATAGCAATATTAAGAGCTTCATGAAATGCTCCTATCCTCACTGCACCATCACCTAAAAAAGTTAAGCATATATTATCAGTTTTTTTATATTTTTCAGCAAAAGCTATTCCAGCTCCCATGGGAATTTGATTTCCAACAATACCATGACCTCCAAAAAAATTTTTTTCTTTATCGAACATGTGCATAGAACCACCTTTACCTTTAGACACTCCCGTAGACTTTCCAAATAATTCTGCCATTATATTATCAGGATTTGTTCCTAAAGCTAGAGGATGAGCATGATCACGATATGAAGTAATGTATTTGTCTCCATCTTTTAAAGCAGATACACATCCAGCTATACAAGCTTCTTGACCGATATATAGATGGCAAAATCCACGAATTTTTTGTTGCCCGTATAATCTACCTGCCATTTCTTCAAACCTACGCATCAATACCATAGATTTAAGCCAATAGAGATATGTAGAAGAATCAAATGAACTTAATTCTTTAGGTGATTTTATCTTTTTATCTTTTAATCCTGGCATAATATATTAATATAATAACCTTATTGTTTTAAAAATTTCTTTATTTACAGAAATAAAAAAAATTTAATTTTTGCACAAATATATATGCATCTTGACAAAATAAAGATTAATAATTTCAAAAATTACAATTCAATAATTTTTGATTTTTCACCTGAAGTAAACTTCATTTTTGGAAAAAATGGTGCTGGGAAAACAAATTTATTAGATTCAATATACTATTTATCATACACTAAAAGTGCATTAAATAGTACAGACTTTGAAAACATAAGAAAAGGAGAATCATTTTTTAAAATTGAAGGAACTTATAATACAAATAAAAACTTTTATAAATGTGTATTAAATGAAAAATTCAAAAAAATTATATACGAAAATGATACACCATATAAAAAAATTAAAGATCATATAGGTAAAATTCCATGTGTATTTATTACACCATATGATATTAACTTAATTAGAGGATACAGCAAACAAAGAAGAAGATTTTACGATATTCTATTAAGTCAATTAAGTAAAAATTATCTTAATAATCTTATAGATTACAATAAACTACTCAAACAAAGAAATGCATATTTAAAAAATACTTTATCAATTAGTGAAATAGATAAAGATCAATTAAATACATATAATGAGAGGCTATTCAAATTAAATGAGACGATAAATAAAACTAGAATTAATAACATTAAATTATTTGAATCAAAGTTTAATAAAACTTTTAAAATTTTATCAGAATCAGAAATTACTACATCAATAAATTATACTTCAAACTTTGAAAGTAGTAAAGGAATTAATCAATATGATAATGATTTTAAAAGTGATTTTTATTCAAACAAAACATCTTTTGGAATTCATCATGATGATTATTTATTTAAAATGAATGAAGAACTCATAAAAAAATTTGGATCGCAGGGGCAACAAAAATTATTTATAATAAGTTTAAAAATAACTGAATTTTTTATGTTAAAAGAAACATCTAAAAAAACACCTATATTACTATTAGATGATGTTTTTGATAAACTAGATGACAAAAGGGTTTCTTTATTATTAAAATATTTTAATAGTAATGATTTTTCACAAATTTTTATTACGGATTCAATTATAGATAGAATGAATAAAATAAAAAATATAAATAAAAAACTAAAAATAATTAAAATCCAAAATGGAACAATAGATGAAAAATTATAGAAATTCAAAACCTTTAAGAATTAAAGATTTAACATCTCAACTATTTGAAAAAAATAAGATTTCAAAGAATTTACTTGAGGCAAAAATTCAAAATACTTGGGAAAATTTAATGGGGAATGGTGTTACAAAAAGAACAAAAAAAATTTTTATAAAAGATTCTAAATTATTTATAAAGATATCATCATCACCTCTTAAAAATGAATTAAATAATTCAAAGAAAACAATTTTAAAAAATATTAATTCTATACATATTGAAATAAATGAATTAATATTCATTTGAATTAAAAACCTGTTTTTGAAAAATAATTAAAATTGAAACACCAATAAATATACATGAGTCTGCTATGTTAAAAACTGGCCATAATGATAAATATGTTTCACCTATAAATGGTATATAAGAAGGCAAATAACCTTCCCATATATCTATATAAAACATATCTATAACTTGTCCATTAAACAACTCGAATGGCGCATTCGCTGGAGCATTTTTTAGAAAAATGCCATAAAATATGCTATCAATTACATTTCCAATCGCACCAGAAAGAATCAAAGAAGTTGATAATAATAATTTTGTATTAACATTTTTTAAAATTAATCCGTAGAGATAAAATCCAATAATTATAGAAGCAAATAAACGAAAAAGAGTCAAAATCAATTTAGTGTATTTATAGTCAAAATTAATTCCAAATGCCATCCCTGGATTTTCTATATGATGAAGTTTAAAGAAATCTCCTATTAAAGAAATCTCACTGTATAAAGGCATATTATAATGGACCAATAATTTGATTATTTGATCCACTATGACTAGCAGTATTACTAAATAATAAAATTGATATGTTTTCATTTATTTTTTCTTAATGAAAATTGAATTTTTTCATTTTCAAATTCAAAAGTATAACTAGGTNTAAAATTATTTTTGATATGCATATTTGTTGCTTGAATTTCATTGCAAATATAATTATCAAACAACTTTAAAGATTCATTAATAATTGATTTATTATCTATTACATCAATAGAAATTTTATCAATAACATTTAGCCCTGTGTCTTTTCTTAAATTTTGAATTCTATTAATAAATTCCCTAGCAATTCCTTCAAATTTTAGCTTTTCTGATATACTAATATCCAATGCTATAGTAAACAATTCATTATTAGCTATAGCCCAACCTGATATATCACTATACTTTATAATAACCTGATCTAGATCAATTAAATAATCTTTATTATCTATCTTAATTTTAAGAGAAGTATTGCTTTCTAATGAAGATATATCCTCTTTATTAAAATTATTAATAATTTCAACTATCTTATTAGTAAGTGGTCCATAAATTTTTCCTATAACTTTAAAATTAGGCAAAGCTTTTTTAACCAAAATTTGAGAAGAGTCATCTATGAACTCAATTTTTTTAATATTCACTTCATTTAAAATAATATTTTGAACAGCTTTAATTTTTTTTATTTCCAAATTAGATTTAATTGGAATAAGAATCTTGCTTAAAGGTTGTCTAACTTTTATTTTTTCCTTCTTTCTTATTGAATGCACTAATGATGAAATATTTTGGGCATATTTCATTTTTATTTCCATTTCTTTATTAATTAATTTTTCATCAACTTTAGGAAAATCTGATAGATGAACAGACTCTACTACTCTTTTAGAAGCAACAGAATTTAAATCTTTAAATAAATGCTCCGAATAAAATGGAATAAAGGGAGATGATAAAATAGAAATTTTTTCTAGACATTCAAATAATGTTTGATATGCCTTTTTTTTATCTTCAGTAAAATCACCTTTCCAAAATCTTTTTCTATTTAAACGCACATACCAATTACTTAAATCATCAATTAAAAATTGATTTAAACATCTTGCCGCTTTAGTAGGATTATAAGTTTCTAAATAAGAATCTATTAATTTTATTGTGGAATTAAGCTTACTTATTATCCATTGATCTTCAAAAGTTCTTTTAGAATAATCAATATTTTTTTCTCCACCAGTAAACCCATCTAAATTAGCATAAAGAGCGAAAAAATTATATGTATTTTGAAGGGTTCCAAAAAATTTTCTCAAAACTTCTTTAATGCCTTCATCATCAAATTTTAAATTATCCCATGGATTAGAATTAAATATCATATACCATCTTGTCGCATCTGGACCATAATTTTTTATAGTTTTAAAGGGGTCAACAGCATTTCCCAATCTCTTAGACATTTTATTTCCTTCTTTATCTAATACTAATCCATTAGAAATTACATTTTCAAAACTTTTTTTTCCAAATAACATAATAGAAATTGCATGAAGAGTAAAAAACCAACCCCTAGTTTGATCTACACCCTCTGCAATAAATTTTGCAGGAAACATTTTTTTAAAAAAATCAGAATTTTCAAAAGGATAATGATACTGAGCAAAAGGAACACAGCCAGAATCATACCAAACATCAATAATATCAGATTCTCTATACATTGGGATTCCAGAATTAGAAACTAAAATAATATCATCTACATATGGGCGATGCATATCAAAATCATCTTCTATTAAAAATTTATTAAACCCTTTTTCATAAGATTTCTTAACTTCATTTTTTAACTCTTCAAAACTTCCAATACATATTTCTTCTTTTCCTTCTTTTGTTCTCCAAATAGGTAAAGGAGTACCCCAATATCTTGATCTACTAAGATTCCAATCAACTAAATTTTCCAACCAATTTCCAAATCTTCCTGTACCAGTTGATTCAGGTTGCCAGTTGATTTCTAAATTTTGTTTAATAAATTGATCTTTGAATTTTGTTGTTTTAATGAACCAAGAATCCATAGGATAATATAAAATTGGTTTATCTGTTCTCCAACAGTGAGGGTATGAGTGTTTGTATTTTTTGACATCAAATGCTTTATTTTCTTTTTTAAGTTTTATAGAAATTTTAGCATCAGTTGATAACTGATCTTCACTTAATTCTCCATCAAAATTTTTTACTTGCATACCTGCAAAATCAGTAATTTGATTAACAAATTTTCCTGATTTATCAACTACTGGAACTTCATGTCCTTTTTCATCCTTAACAAAAATACCAGGTAAATTATTTTTAATTGAAACTAAATAATCATCTGAACCAAAAGTTCTAGAAATATGAACAATTCCTGTGCCTTCACCAGTAGAAACAAAATCTGCATCAACAACCGTAAAAGCTGGCTTCTCTGCTTTTACATATGGAAGTAATTGTTCATAATCAAAACCAACAAAATCACTTCCTTTTAATGTTTTTAATATTTTATACTCTATTTTTTTTTCATCATAATTACTCAAATCACTCTCAATTACATTTTTTAAATCAAAAAAAGATTTAATACAGTCTTGTGCTAAAACTACATTTATCTTTTCATAGGTATACTTATTATGTGTTTCTATTAAAGAATAATTTATTTTTTTACCAACAGCAAGCCCATTATTTGCAGGTAATGTCCAAGGTGTTGTTGTCCATGCAAGAAAAAAAATATCACCATTAATTTTTTTAAAGACTCTATTTGATTTTTTATTATTAATTAATTTAAATTGAGCGGTTACAGAAACATCAAATATATCTTTATAAGCTCCGGGCATATTCAACTCGTGTGAACTAAGTCCAGTGCCTGCAGCAGGAGAAAATGGTTGAATTGTATAGCCTTTATATAATAACCCTTTTTTGTGTAACTCTTTTATTGACCACCATACAGACTCAATATATTTATTTTTAAAAGTTATATAAGAATTATCTAAATCTAACCAATACCCCGATCTCTCTGTTAATTCTTCCCAGTTTTTTTTATACTGCATTACAGTACTCTTACATTCTTTATTATAGTCATCAACTGATATAGATTTTCCAATATCATCTTTTGTTATTCCAAGTTTTTTCTCCACTTGTAATTCAACAGGTAATCCATGGGTATCCCAACCACCTTTCCTATAAACTTTAAATCCTTTCAAAGTTTTATATCTGCAAAAAATGTCCTTTACAGTTCTTGCCATAATATGATGAATACCAGGCATTCCATTTGCAGAAGGAGGTCCTTCATAAAAAGAAAATACATCCCCATTGTCTCTTAAAGAAATAGATTTTTCAAAGACTTTATTTTCTTTCCAAAAAGAAAGTATATCAGAGCTTAGTTCATAATAATTAATTGACTTGTATTCATTAAACTTTTTATTCATCTATATATAAAATTAATTTTTAGAATTATAGAAATATAAAATTATAGAAGGAAGTAATGTTAAGTTAGTAATCATCGCCACAAATAATATAATAGAAGTTAAAACACCTAAAACAATAGTACCACCAAAACTAGAAAAAGCAAAAATTATAAATCCAAAAAATAAAATAAAAGAAGTAAATATCATACTCCTACCAGTTTCTTCAATTGTATTTATAACAGCAACTTTAATATCTTTATTCATTAATAATTCATTTTTAAACTTAGCTAAAAAATGAATAGAATAGTCAACAGATATCCCAAAAACTATACTAAAAACTAAAGCAGAACTTGGTTTTAGAGGTATTCCAAAAGTTCCCATAATTCCTGCAGCTATTATCAATGGAATAATATTTGGAATTAAAGAAATTACAACCATTTTAATATTTTTAAATAATAAAGACATAATTATACTTATAATAAAGAATGCAAGAATCATGCTTTGAATTAAATTTTCAATCAAAAAATTGATTCCTTTAATAAAAATAAGAGTTGTGCCCGTAAGCTTTATTTCATTTTTTGTTTTTATAAAAATATTATCTATTTCTGATTGAATAACATTTTTAATTATTGAATCCATTTTATGAGATCCTAAATCAGCTATATTTAATGAAATTCTGATTTTTTGACCTAAAGAATCTACAAACGATTTTGAAATATTTTCATTTTCAACATTATCACCATAACCTGAAGATAAATATCTAAGTATAAAACCTTGATCTCTTTGGTTAGGAAGACTATAAAACGATGGATTATTATTATAATATGCTTGCCTTGAAGCTTTTACAAAACTCACAATAGATATTGGATCAGATATATAAGGTTTTTCTTTTAAGAAATTTTCTAACCTATCAATTTTTTTTAAGGTATTTAAGTTTTGTACTCCTTTTTTATTTTTTGTATCAATAATAATTTCTAAAGGCATTACACCAGAAAAATTTGACTCAAAAAATTTCATATCTTTCATTAAAGAACTTTCGGCTGGAACATCATCAATCAAAAAAGAAACTGCTTTTATTTTAGAAAAACCATATAATGAAAAAAGGATTAAAGAAATATAAAAAATAAACACTTTTTTTTGATGATTAAAAGAAATGGTCTTAAATAAATTAATTAAAACATATAAAAAACTATAATTCAAATAATTAGTTTGCTTAGCTTTTGGTTTAGGCAAAATCAAATATATCGTCGGCA
>JGI26060J43896_10000063_pt1 | contig 34115 bp, 25 predicted proteins | sample MarorgKNORR_S2LV_6_FD_43896 | JGI IMG/M metagenome (IMG submission 43896) | reverse complement strand
CTGTAATTGATTTCACTAATTAGCCAGAGGGTCAGGTCTAATTTGAAATTTCACCATTTTACTCGTAGCGCCTTTTCCGCCTTCCGTGTGCCAATTGAAATTGGTTCCGTAGTTCGCCCAGACACCGCGCCCTTTCCATCCGGCATTGGGATCGTCGATTCGACCATCTAGGCCGCGAGAATAAAATCCCAAAGGATAAGGTACGCGCATAGTGACCCATTCTTCTGTCGCAGGATTTAGTACTTGCAAGGAATCTGAGCCCGAGCCATTGGCTATGGGAATATTTTCACCCAAGCCAAGCGTATTAAAGTTATCTACCCAGTTGTAGTAATGGAAGTCTGCCTTAACATCGGTGCCTTTAAGAGTGGGACCTGGCACTTCGTATAAAGTCCAGCCTTCTTGGCAATGCTGAGAATCGATAGTAGTAGGCCCGTTTAATACTGAACATTTGCTGCGATCGAAACTGGCGAGATGACTACTTCCTGACAAAGCAGTCCACACTACTCCATTATTGTCGACATCAATTCCTCTCGGCCCAAAACCTTCGTATTCACCATCGATGATGGGTACTTCATAAACCTCTGTAATACAAGTCTCTGGAGGATTACTGCCTTTATCAAAACGATAGATGCGCCCAGGAAATTCCGTGCCACCGCCCCAGGCCACATTATCTACTTGATTGACGATAATACCGTAACTCCCTGGACTCATCCTCGTGTCCAGCCTGGGATCGAAATCGACTAGTTGTTCACCACCGCCGCCTTCGCTGGTATTTCGTAATCGGCCAACCGGCTCATTCCACGGTTTGCTAATGCGGCCATCGCCATTGGTGTCGACCACCATAGGACACCAGCCTTGGGACAATTGCTCATCGCCAGTGCGATCAAAAAGCCGCGTGTTGATCCAGCCCAATACATCACCACCACCACTGAAATAGAGGTTACGATCTTCGTCACCGGCAAATTGTAGATGGTGTGTTCCAAAACAGGTATCAATCAGCCCGAATGATTCGGTTGCTGGATCGTAATAAGAAGCCTGTCGAGAACTGCTCCTAGTAGGATAATACTGGGCGTATTTATTTGATGACCCCTGCTGACACCACTCAGGTAGAATATTGCCGCGCACTTTAGTGGTCATCCAGATGCGGCCTAATTCATCAAACATCGGATTATGGGGGTCTGCAGGGCCCTCCCATAAGGCTTCATCCCCATAAAAAACAGAAGGCACTGGAAACTCTTGAGCAAAGCGTGTTACTGCCGGGTTATCTGCGTTGTCCTTAACTGCAATTTCGATGGTGCGGAATTCATTGGTTTCTGTATCCAATTCTAACAAGGTTCCATGCCCACCATCGACACCATAAACCTTGCCGCCGGCATTAAGCATCGGATTGCGTTTATCCGTCGTAATCTCATCATGGATATATGAGGATTCGTTGCCCCAGTCCCACAGAGTAACCACCACATTGCGCTCTATTCCACTGGGCCTGTCTGGCGCAGCCGGCGTTTCTCCGGCAGCAATACGATCCGTCCAATCTGCATACATACCCATACCGCGGTCGCGCCCGAAGCGACCAGCAAAGGCACTCATAAATGGACCCCGAATACCAATTGCAGTTCTGTAGTGCCAAGCCTCAGTACTGGACTCAAAGCCGAGATGGTCAAGGTGATCGATCGAACGGGTTAATTTGTTACCCAACTGGTGACACAGCTGGCAACCCTGCTTCGTCATGTCTATCCATTGCGCCTGATTACGCATCCCTTCGGATATTCCATTGCCAGCATCACCTGTTCCAGGAAACTCGCTAGCGTCAGGCACTTCAAGAAGTGAATACCAATAATTAGCGGGATATATCTGCGCGGCTTCGGCCGCAGATTCTGCTACAAATGTCTTTAAGGTAATGTCGGCACCAACTCGCAAAGATACTGGTTTCGAATCAACCAGGCCGTAGCCCCTTACCCAGACCTTGTATAAAGCATCAGGCAAATCTGGCAGCAGGAAACGGCCCTCATCATCGGTAACTACAATCTTAATAAAGTGAGTCGGTAAATCATCGGTCTCAGCGATGACCCAAACGCCCGCCTCCTCTCCGTTACTGCTCTGCACCTGCCCCTCGATTGCATGATTGTCGTTCTGCGGTTGAGCCGACGCTACCAGTGGCGCAACTGAAATACCTGTCAGGTAAATTGCATAACCAAATCGCCGGAGAAATGAACGCAAATTGCCTTCTTGCTTAACCAGTAATTTTTCAATGAGGAACATGAGGATCTCCTAGTAACTATAGTTTTAAGCTGAGCTGTAACTTCTACTTCGTCCAGATCTGAGCGCTTCAAGAATAGCGGACTTGCATAGATTACTATGACCGCACAAATATCTGACGTTAATTTGTATCATTATTTGTAACAATAACCCTTCTTATTTATGAATGATTTTAAAATTACTGTTAAAGCGACTATGCAGAAAGAGGTTAAACCGATACATTTACTAATAAAATTGCCAAATATTAATAAACAGTAAGTTTTAATAAATAGTGGGCTCAGTAATTTAGATAGGAGAAAGTGACAGATGAAATCAGAAATTGATCAGCTGATAACTGCATTCGAGCATCGACAAATAAGTCGACGTACTTTCTTAGGCTCACTGGGAGCGCTAGCTGCTGCAGGTTATGGCGGCGCTGGAGCCGCGATTGCCGCAGAAGCATCACCTCCACCATTCTCGGTTCAGTCCATAAATCATATGACCCTTGCGGTGTCTAACCCCGCCGCATCACTAGCCTGGTATCAGGGTTTATTCGGCATGCCCATCGCGGCACGACAAGGTGGGACCATAGTTCTGCAAGTGGGAGAAGGCCCACAGTTCATTGCGCTGGGTGGCAATGCAAGCGAGAATCCTCGGATCACCCATTATTGCCTAGCTGTAGACAATTTCGACCATGAAGAAGCAGTGCAAATCCTCGCCGAAAACGGTGTCGAGGCGGCTAACGCATCTGGTCCAATGCAGTCGCGAGTAAGAATGCGCGGAGAAGAATTTGGTGGCGCACCTAGCGGCACACCTGAGCTTTACTTTGGTGACCCGGATGGCATCGTCGTGCAACTGCAAGATACAAGTTACTGCGGCGGCGCGGGCTTGCTGGGCGAAGATTGTCTGGCCACACCAGAACCAGCGCCTGCCCCAGGGCTACTATCAATCCGAGAATTCAATCACTTTACTTTATTTATCTCAGATCAACCTCGGTCCATTCAGTTTTACCAGAGCCTATTCGGTATGCCTATTGATACCTACCAGGGTGCTTTACCAGTAATGAGAGTTGGTAACGGCAAGCAGTTTTTAGCTCTGCCAAGCGTACCTCCATTGGCCGGTCGTATTCACCATGCGTCTCTGGCTGTAGATGATTTTGATGTTGATCGTATATTCTCTCTCTTGGAAGGCTATGGATTGACGATACTCGGAGAAGTTGGAGGTGCAAATGGGCCACTGGAAGCTTACGTAACACTGCGTGGAGCTGAGCGCGGAGGCATAGTTGAGGGTACTCCAGAACTGTATTTTACCGACCCAGATGGCATCCTGATTCAGCTGCAGGATATGAATTACTGTGGCGGAAATGGCTACTTTGGCGAAGAGTGTGGCACAGTGGCTAACCCCACAGGGCGTAATAATTAAATCTGAGCTTTCGATCGGAACGTGACATGAAAAGATCACCCATTTTAACCCTATGCATGGCAGCATCTTGCCTAATCTTTGCAGTCGAATCGACAGGCCAAGACGTCTCGGTTAGCAACCGTGCAATGCTGGATCAATACTGTGTCATATGTCATAACCAGACAGTGGTTAACTCTGTCGCCACAATCAACGAAGGTCTCCAAACCACGCAGCTACGCAACCTTGGCCTGACCTTGGACACCGAGGATGTTGCAAACCTGGCGGCAAACCCTGAGGTATGGGAAAAGGTTATTAAGAAACTTCGGGTAGGCGTTATGCCCCCACCTAATTATCCCCGCCCTGACAAGGTAAGCTATGACGGCTTCCGTGCCTGGCTCGAGAATGAACTAGATCGGGTAGCCGCATTACAGCCCAACCCGGGCCGCACTCAAGCTTTTCACCGACTCAATCAAACCGAGTATAGAAACTCCGTTCGTGACCTGCTTGATCTTGATATCGACGTTTCGAGCCTGATTCCAGCAGATTCGCCAGATCAATATGGCTTCGATAACAATGCCGACGTACTGGCGCTATCACCACTGAGCGTAGAGCGTTATGTCACAGCAGCACATCGAGTGGCGGAATTGGCAGTCGGTGCCGCACCTCGCGGTGCCTCCATCAAGACCTACGAAGTACCACTAAATCTAATTCAAGACGACCGGCTAAGCGAAGAACTACCATTCGGCTCACGCGGCGGAACTGCCATAGAACACTTGTTCCCAGTTGATGGCGAATATCGAATTACTGTCAAACTACAGACCAACTATGTGGACTTCGTCCGTGGTTACGATGAGGCCCACGAAATGGAACTTAGTCTCGATGGCGAACACCTCAATACCTTTGATTTCGGCGGCGATGCCCCTGGCATGCCCGCACCATACAGTTATGCCGGGAACATTCGTGGCAGCGACGACTGGGAAGCATTCATGATGGCCTTCGCCGATCAGGGTTTTGAAATGGTCTTACCAATCCAAGCCGGCCCTCGAATAATCGGTGCCACTTTTCCACGAGAGATGTGGGAAGCAGAAGGTGTGCAACAACCTCGACTCTTTGGCTACCACTTGGCTGTGACCGAACTCCCTGATGCCAATCCCAGTGTGAGCAGTATAGAAATAGAAGGGCCGTTAACTATCACTGGCCCTGGAGATACACCTAGCCGGAGGAAATTATTCACTTGCCGGCCAAGCAGCGCTGATGAAGAGCCGGCCTGTGCCCGTCAAATATTAACCTCGCTAGCGCGTCGTGGGTATCGCCGGGCAGTAGATGAAAGTGACATCAACGGTCTAGTCGAATTCTACAACCAGGGTCAGCTTGAAGGCGGCTTTGAAACCGGTATTCAGTTTGCTCTCGAACGTTTGCTGGTGTCCCCTGATTTTCTGTTTCGAATCGAACAAGACCCAGTTAGTGCTGATCCAGGCTCAAAGTATGAGGTTTCCGAAACAGAATTAGCTTCGCGCTTGTCCTACTTTCTTTGGAGTAGTTTGCCAGACGAGGAATTACTGGAACTGGCAGACCGCGGAACTCTGCGGGAAGCTAGTGTGCTCGAAGCACAAGTACAAAGGATGATGGCTGATCCCAGATCGGCAGGGTTTATAGAGAGCTTCGTTGGACAGTGGCTCTACTTACGCAATCTCGACGGAATCTATCCTGACCCTTCAGGTTTCCCAGAGTTTGATGAGAATCTACGAGAAGCATTTCAAAGAGAAACTGAACTATTCATTGACGATCAGATCCGTTCCGATCATAGCCTACGTGAATTGTTGAGTGCCGATTACACCTATGTCAACGAACGACTTGCTGAACACTATGACATTCCAGGAATTTACGGCAATCGCTATCGCAAGGTGACGCTAGAAGGGTCGGAGCGCGGTGGGCTGTTCGGTCACGGTAGCCTAATGATGGTGACCTCTTATCCAAATCGTACTTCACCTGTCCTGCGTGGAAAGTTCGTCTTGGAAAATCTACTCGGGGGCCCTCCCCCAGAACCCCCGCCCAATGTGCCTGCACTGGAAACAAGCAGTGATGGCAAAGAGCTTACGATGCGTGAAGCGATGGCTATGCATCGGGAGAACCCAGCGTGTAGAGTTTGTCATGCAGCTATGGACCCTATCGGATTTTCATTAGAGAATTATGACGCTATAGGTAAATGGCGCACCGAATTTGCTGGTCAAGCAATCGATGCCTCTGGACTCCTTCCTGACGGCAATACCTTCGATGGACCAGATGGATTACGCGGTCTACTGCTGGAGCGACCTGACGACTTTGTCGGTACAGTCACGGAAAAACTTATGAGATTCGCCCTCGGCCGCAGTCTCGAATATTACGATATGCCCGAGGTACGCGCGATTGTTCGCGATGCTGCAAAAAATGACTATAAATGGTCATCAGTTATTCTTGGCGTAATTGAAAGCGCCCCATTTCAAATGCGGAGAACTGAGTTATGAATATTTTCAAAAAAACCCTACCCCGGCGAACTTTATTACGTGGGTTAGGTGCGAGCTTAGCGCTACCGCTACTGGACAGCATGGTACCGGCACTCTCTTCTGCCTCTGCCCAAACTGCACAGCCAGCGAAGCGACTTGGCGTAGTTTACGTACCGAATGGTATGGCGATGAAGTCATGGACACCGGCTACCGAGGGCGCCAACTTCGAAATTACTCGCATTCTGCGGCCCATGGCCGCTTACCAAGATCGAATGTTGGTACTTAGTGGACTTAATGGAGCAAGCAGCAATGCTGGCGTTCATGCAAGTGCATCAACTCGCTTCTTAACTGGAACCATTCCCGCTCGCACTGAATCTGATCTACAGGCTGCAGTATCAATCGACCAACTAGTAGCTCGACGGCTAGGCAACCAAACTCAACTCGGTTCACTAGAACTAGCACTCGATCAAAGTGACGTCTTCGGTTCCTGTGATATCGGTTTCAGTTGCCAATACACCAGCACCATTTCCTGGCGTGATGCCAACACACCGCTGCCAATGGAAACTAATCCACGGGCAGTGTTCGAGCGCTTGTTTGGGGATACCGGCACAACCGATCCAGCGGTACGATTGCAACGTATTCGCAAAGATCGCAGCCTACTAGATGCAGTGACGGATCGAGTAGCTGAGTTAAATAAAAAAGTTGGTAGCGGCGACCGGGCGAAGCTTGATCAATATTTAGATGCAGTTCGTGATGTGGAACGACGCATCCAATTAGCAGAAGCCCAAAGCGATCGTGAGTTACCTGAAGTGGATCAACCAGCAGGAATACCGCGCACTTACGAGGAGCATGCCAAACTAATGTTCGACATGCAGGTTCTTGCTTACCAAACAGATTTAACTCGTGTCATAACATTCATGATGGGTCGAGAACTGAGTGGTCGTACCTACGCCGAGATCGGAGTTCCCGATTCTCACCACCCAACATCTCATCACCGTGACGATCCCGCACTCTACGAAAAGGTCACCAAGATCAATGAATTCCACACCAGCCTTTTCACCTATTACCTAAACAAGCTCGACGATACTCCTGATGGTAATGGGTCGCTGCTAGATAATATGCTAATGCTATATGGAGCTGGCATGTCTGACAGCAACCGGCACGCTAACACTGGACTGCCCCTAGTACTGCTTGGTGGTGGCTCCGGCTCCATTAAGGGCGGAAGACACCTCCGTTATAGTGAAGGCACACCTATAAGCAATCTGCATTTGACCATGCTCGACAAGATGGGTCTTCCTCTCGACAAGATTGGTAACAGCACCAACGCACTCAATCTGTTAAGTGATGTGTAGAATTAGATACATGAAGAGACAGCTTATCAATTTAGGTTTTCCGAATCAGTCTACTGTTAGCTCAGCGCTGGCAGCACTGGCATTAATAATCTCATCTGCTATAGCCTGGGCCGAGAACCCTCTACTAATCGAAACAGCAAAGCATCAAGATGCAGAAGCAGTGCGACTGCTCTTATCCGACGGTGCGGATCCGAACGCACGTCAGCCCGACGGCGCGACAGCACTGCATTGGGCTGTCTATCAAGAAGACCCCAATATGCTAGCCGCGCTAGTCCAAGCGGGAGCCAACGTCAATGTCACCAACCGATTAGGAGCCTCGCCGCTGTACCTAGCTGCTAAGAGTGGTAATGCCGAACTAATTAAGAACCTTCTAAGAGCTGGCGCCGACCCTAATCTCGCTTTGCAAAATGGTGAAACACCTCTCATGACCGCTGCACGATCAGGCACTGTAAAGGGCGTAAAGCAGATTATTGCAGCGGGAGCAGACGTCAATGCGAACGAAAAATCTCGAGGGCAAACCGCGCTAATGTGGGCCGCTGCTCAAGGCCATGTTGAAGTTGCGCGAGCACTGATCAATGCAGGCGCAAACTTAGAAATCAGATCGAAAGTACGTCCCCGACTTATGTTTGCCCAAGCTAGTAACGGTGGTGCGTTTGATCAAGGCATGGTTGAGCAATTGGGTGGTTATTCCCCGCTTCTTTTTGCAGCGGCACAAGGCCATGTCGAAGTCGGTCAACTTCTTATACGTTCAGAAGCTGACATTAATGTTCTTGGTGGTAATGGAGCAAGTCCATTAGTAGTTGCAACTCATAGTGGTCATCCAGATTTTGCGCGCCTATTACTCGAGGCTGGTGCCGACCCCGATGCAATCGGTGCCGGCTACAATGCCTTGCATGCAGCAGTATTGCGTGGTGATCTCGAAACAGTAGAAGCACTCCTCAAAAATGGAGCTGATCCTGATGTCAGACTTCAGCGACCAACTCCTGTACAACGTGCAAGTGAAGATTGGGCGCTCAAAGCCCCCCTGGTCAGTGCGACGCCTTATTGGTTAGCCGCTAGTTTTCGAGAAGCGAAAATAATGAACGCTCTCGAAAAAGGTGGAGCAAACCCCCTTCTCACCACAGAAGAACTTTTCAGCAAACCAAGAGACCGTGCAGGTCGTCTGAACCCGCCAGAACTGAAAGCTGTGGGTGGGTTTGCCAGTGCAGTGCAGGCAGCCATAAGAGGAGCTAGCGACCGGGAACGATTCTATGTCATACCCAATCCTGATCCAGTTCGCGAAGAACGCTTAGCTCTCGAAGCTGTCATTGCTGCGGCGAATCACGGCGTTAACTTAAATCACTCTGACTTCACTGAATCAACAGCACTTCATGACGCNGCTGCACGAAACCTACCAAACNTTGTTCGAGAACTAGCTGAAAGAGGTGCTGACATAAACGCGCTAAATGGGCGGGGTCAGACTGCGCTAGATTTGGCCAAATTTGCAGAAAATCGGCCTAATTTTTTCGGTTTTGATTTGAGTATTCCTGGCCCTTTAACAAGTGAAGTGCTATTGAAATTTGGAGCTACATCTTCTAACTAGTTAAAATTTAATTTTTGTGCGACATGGCACTATATAAATTATCCACATACATCTCACTCGGAATAATGTCTTCTCACATGATCATTGTTTATCGTTAATTCATTTTGGTAGATCAAAGATTTGCGCTCAACATCCCCAAGGCTTGTAATTGAGTGAGCCAGAATCATCATCAGTAGGGCTGGTCGTCACTGTAAATATATCGCATAGATAAGCATGCTAGTGAATGGGTATTTTGCTAAGCTTTTCGGTAAATTGTCCCGTGGTTCACCAATTCTTATTTGTACCTATTATGGTATGCTCCTGTGAATCTTGTATATGAAGAGGTTACAAAGATGAAATTAACTTTTCAAAAAATGTCTAGCTCAATTGCCAAGGTGCTCGCGAGGTTGAGCTATGTGGCGGCCATACTAGGGGTAATTCCTCAGTTGGGCATGAGCCAAAACCTGGTTACCAAAGATACGGTCGAGTGGTACACCCTAGGTGGTGATTATGCCCATACTCGCTATTCGCCTGCCGATGAAATAACGGCTGAAAACTTTAGTGAACTGGAAGTCGCCTGGGAATGGGATGGCTCCAGCTTTAACGGTTATAGCGGTCGCTCAACGCCCACCTATGTAGATGGCAAACTATTCACGGTCTCTGGTCCTCGTCGAAACGTTGTCGCTATTGATCCGAAAACTGGAGAAACCTTGTGGGCCTACCGACTTCCCAATACCGGCCGCTGGGAATATTCTATGCGCGCCTCCTATGGAAAAGGAATCGCCTACTCTCGAATAAATGGGAAAGGAGTGGTTTACATCTCCTCACCGGGTTTCTTTTTGGTGGCGCTTGATGCCGAAACCGGAGCACCACTTGAGGGTTTTGGCGGTCAGATTCCTATTGACAGTTTCCCTGAAACCGGCGTGGTGGACATGCTAGCTGATTTAGGTCACCCCTATGATCCTTATGAAGGGATTCCTCTAGAAACTGGTTACATTACGGCCTCTTCCCCACCTATAGTCGTGAATGACACAATTGTCGTCGGCAACTCAGCCGAGCAAGGTTATTTGCAGGCAAGAGTAGAAAATATCCCTGGCGATATTCTGGCTTACGATAAATTCACTGGTGAATTTAAATGGAAATTTAATGTGATTCCTCGGCCTGGTGAGTATGGTCACGAAACTTGGGAAAACGATGCCTGGCAGTGGACGGGAGATGTATCCTCCTGGGCTCCATTAACAGCTGACCCAGAAAATAATATTGTTTATGTTCCAACCAATCCACCAACTATCGATTACTACGGTGGCTTTCGACCCGGTGATGGTCTATTTGGCACAAGCGTGATTGCGCTAAACACTGAAACAGGTGAGCGTGAGTGGCACTACCAGACGGTTAAGCACGACGTATGGAACTACGATAATCCTGCAGCACCTATCCAATTGGACTTAAATATCCCCGGCAGGGGACGAGTTCCTGCTGTCGCACAAGTCACTAAACAAGGATATGTATACACCTTCGATAGAATAACCGGTGAACCGGTATGGCCAATGGAATACCGTGAAGTTCCGGCCTCAGAAGTTCCGGGGGAAAAATTGGCAACAACACAACCGTTTCCAACCAAACCACCTCCATTTGAAATGCAGGGCATTGAAAATGATGACCTCATCGACTACACCCCTGAATTACGCAGAGATGCATTGGAGGTGATGGCCAATTACAAAATGGGCCCACTGTTTAATCCACCTATTCATGCGGAAAATGCAGCAGGCTTAATTAGTGCGGCAATGTGCCCGGGAGATGGCGGCGGTGCAAATATTTATGCCCCACCTGCGGCGGATCCAACTATGGGTTTTCTGTTTGTGCCCTCGGCCAACAATTGTAGTTGGCAACGGGTTATTCCTGGCGAAGAAGCGGATGCTCGAATTGCCGAACCTACCGGAACTACTTTTGCCGCTTATGCTAATGGTCCTGGAGCGCGACGACCGCGTCTTGATTCTGGCCTACCATATGTGAAGCCACCCTATAGCACCATTACTGCTTATGATATGAATACTGGCGAGATTGCATGGAGAATTCCAAGCGGCGAAACACCGGATCGCATCCGCAACAATCCTGCATTAGAAGGCATTGATGTTGGTGATACGGGAAGCGGTAATGCTCCGTCCATGGTAACAACAGCAACCATGCTAGTTTATTCAGACATGGATCACGATGGTGAGACTGCTCTTCTTTATGCCATTGACAAAAGCACTGGCGAACAACTGGGTCGTATCGAAGTACCAGCACAAAGCCGATATGGTATGAGTTCCTGGAAGCATGATGGCCATCAGTACATCATCCTGCAAACAGGAGCGAAGCTTACGGCGATGGCATTGCCCGCAGCGTCAGCGGATAATTCAGCTCACTAATCTAAGTCTTGATCTAGTAAGAGAAAAGCAATTAGCTCAAATAAAAGGGTGGAAAGATTAATAATCTTTCCACCCTTTTATACATAAGAAAACCCCATTTGCTACAGTTTTCTATTTAATCCTCTGTTTTAATTTTAAAGTCTTTACCTAATGCCGGATTAATATAGCTGTCTGACAGTACACGATCTGGATCTGGTCGTACGGATAAATAGTCGACATGAACAGCCACCTCTAACCAACCATGAGGCGTGCCAGCCGGAATAATGATGATGTCGCCTTCCTTGACATGTTTTGCGATCCAATCTCCAACGATCACCCCACTGCAAGAAGGACCATTAAGCACATTAGTGACATTACTATCTGGTGCAGGTTCGTTACCATTCAAGATAGTTCCACCCGTTACGAGGGTCCCTGAACCTGAGGCGATATAATAAGTTTCAGTCTGAGCATAATGCATTATACCACGCGCGTTACTATTACGGTTGTTGCTGGTAACACCGCAAGGTCGCTCAGGATTAGGTGTAGACTGTCCGCTAGCTCTTTCAACTGCGCCGCGATGAATAATTCCAACTGAGAGGTTTAACTTGCCGATATCACGACTAACAATTTGTCTGTCTACACCTGGTAATTCGTTCACCATTTGCCACTGCTCTTCAGTAATGTAAGTTGCATAAGTTTCATCGCCCTGTGCAACTGCTGTCAATCCGGCAGTGGCCACATGTAAAGCAAGAAAAGATTTTATAAATTTCATCATAGTTTACTCCTTATTATTATCCGTTGAGATTTATATTTTTAATTTCAGTAAATCTATCCAATATTAATTAGCTAAAATCTAATGATCAGAACTGAAGCTTTATACCTCCGTTAATAACAAAACCATCAACCGGAGCAAAAATGTCTGCGAAAACTGGATTAACTCGAGGCCCCGAATAAATAGAATCAAAGCGTGTCTGACGCGAATCAGAAAAATTCTCAAAATTAAGAAAAAATGAGAAATCTCTTTCAAATGATTTTTCTATCATTAAACCAAATACCCAGAAGTCTCTACTTTGATTTCCGTCATTCAATAACTGTTGGCCATAATAATATGCTTCGACCCCAATTCTGATATCGTCTTCTCTTTCATAGACAAAGACATTATTGACTCGATCTTTAGGCATCAAAGTAATACTGTTAACTTCGATAGCACCATGTTCTCTGACGTCAGCATGGGTATAGCCAAAAACATACTTAAAATCATTCCACCTCCAGACTGTACTAATTTCTGAGCCTTGAGTGTCTAAATAGTCATCCGGCTGTCGGTAAGCATATTGCTTAGGATGAAATTCCATCAACCTTATAGGATCCTCTACTCGGGTGTAAAAAAGTAATACATTAAGATCTAATGACAGATCATTACCAAATTCGAAAGTTTGATTTATATCGAAATTAAGCCCGGCGGACTTCTCTGCATCCAATAGCTTTGAATCTATAGGCATCAAACCCCGAAACTGAATCATTTCAGCCTCCTCACTGAAAGGCGTAGGCTCTTTGTACCCTAGTCCGCCGCCAAAGCGCAGAGAAGTTTGAGCCGAAGGTTTGTAAAGCAGAGAGACCCTCGGAAGTAAAAAATCCCCATAGTCAGCTGTTGAATCCACACGCAAACCACTTTCAAAAATCCATTGGTCACTGAAGGCATAAGTACCTTGAAAAAATGCACCCATAGTTTGACTATTAAAATCCAGTGCTGAGTCTGTTACTAAAGGTCTCGAAAGCTCATCATGATCAAAATTTTCAGTCCATAAATTAAGTCCAGCAACCCATTCCATAACGCTGGATGCTCCCAAAATATGGACCTCACTAAAGCTTGATACTTGTGTGCCGGCAAAGGAAAACTCTGGTACATTAAGATCTCTTTGATAATGATTTATACTGTTTCGAAAGACAAATTCATTGCCAGATAGCCATTGAGAGGAGTATTCAATTTGAGATGAAATACGCTCAGTTGAGCTCTTTTCAAAATAGGCTGGGTTGATACGATTACCCTCAATGTAATCCATATCACCACCAATACGATCTTCAATAACTGCGTTAATCCCAAGCCTCAATTCACTGTTAGGTCCTTCTACAAACAGGCGAGGATTAAATGTCCAACGTTCGAATTTGGGGATCGCACTAAAACCGTTATCTGCTGGATCATAAGCATTGCTTTTGTTATATGAAGTAAACAAACTCGAGCCCACACTCTGGCCCATCGAAGAAAAGAAACCACTCGCATCAATACCTCCAGCGGAGGTTGCATTTAACAATAATGAGCTTTCAGGCTCTGCCCCAGGCTTTTTGGTGATGAGGTTAACGAGCCCAGCTATCGCTCCACCACCATACAAAGTTGAACTCGAACCTTTTATCAACTCTACCTGTTGCAGGTCTAGCGGCGCTATCTGCAATAACCCTAAGCCTCCAGAGAAGCCACCATAGAGGGGCATACCATCACGTAAAATTTGTGTATATTTACCATTAAGTCCCTGAATTCGAATACTAGAATTGAAACTAGTTGCAGATGTCTGTTGTATATGAATACCCGTGGTTTCATTTAGCAACATACGAATATCGCCAGGTTTCATATTAGCTTTTTCATTGATTTCCTCACTGCCTAACACTTCTATTCTGGTAGGTTGCTGTTCAAAGCTACGGCGATTCCGAGTAGAAGTGATAACAACCTCTTCTAGATTTATCTCCGGCTCATCATCCTGTGCTTTTATAAATGCAGAGAATGTAATTGTGGGAATTACAAAAATAAATGACAGCCAAAAATATTTCATTTGAATTAAAGTTTGTTTTTCTCTATTTGTAATTTTTTAAAGTTGGACTAAAAATTAAAAATATAATGCACACACTTTCTGCTTATATGCTTAATTGATAGAATTATTGATCTGCTATTCTAGCTAAATTTATTGGGAGTCGCTCAAAGAATCAGTATTAGATATCGGGCCAAGGAAACAAATCTACTGAGCGAACGTCCAGGTTAATTTCATTCCCTCGCGCCATAACATAGCTCGGTTGCAATAAAGCCGAGATGTCTTCTAAAGGATTGCCACTGGCGGCAATAATATCAGCATCCTTGCCTGCTTCGATTGTGCCGGTAATATCAGTTATACCAATAAGTTCGGCTGCATTTACCGTTGCAGAAACAAGAATTGCTCGTTCAGGCATCCCCGCTTCATTCATTAACACTGCCTCATAAGCATTAGTCCCGTGGTCGTTAACACCTGCGTCAGTGCCAAAAGCAATCTTGACGCCTTTTTCATAGGCTGTCCTGAGCGCAGTTTTCATGATGGGCCCAACTTCCAAAGCTTTCTGCCGTACTTCAGGTGTGTAGAAATCAGGACGTTCGGTTGCGATTCGCTCAACTGTATGACCAGCAATTAAAGTGGGGACCAAATAGGCACCGGTAGCAACAAACAAATCTGCAGTCTCCGCATCAAGATAGGAACCATGTTCTATCGAATCAACTCCTGCACGTAATGCCGCCTCCATGCCGATTTTTCCATGAGCATGAGCAGCTACTTTGCGGCCCATTGCATGAGCTGCCTCCACCAGAGCGATCTGTTCGTCGTCAGTGAATTGCTGTCCGGTGCCAGTTGCCGTCATACTCAGCACACCGCCGGTGGCAACATACTTAATGTGGTCTGCACCAAACTTCACCTGCGTTCGCACTGCCCTGCGGCACTCAGTAACTCCATCACAAACACCCGAATGGGGGTGAGGAAATATATCATCACGGAAACCACCACCATCGCCATGGCCTCCAGTTGGAGTAATTCCTTGACCAGAGGCTCTTATCCGCGGCCCCATAACGACACCTTGATTGATCGCATCCCGCAGAGCAAAAATAGCATTTCTGGTACCACCCACATTTCTAATTGTAGTAAATCCAGCCCGCAGTGTCCTCATGCCGTACTCTACACCCATGAGAGCACTTAGTTCGGAAGAACGAGTAACCCGTATCTCTCGACGGTTTGGTTCTTGCTGACTAAGAATATGAGTGTGGGAGTCGATTAACCCAGACATGACGAATTGGTCTTTTAAGTCAATTACTCTCGCGCTAGCAGTACCGCTTATCTGGCCTGGTTCGACATAGCCATCGCGAACTTCAATAATTAAATTATTTCTGACAATAATACTTTGTTCGGTCCGCACCTCTTCACGAGCATCTGCCAATAAGGTTCCCGCATGAATTATTTTCCATTCATCGGATACTTGTGCCAGTAAATTAGAACCGAGCATAATTGTGAGAATTGCAGTAAATAAAATTAGGAATTTTCTTTGCATGATTTTCTCGCTTATCACATTCTTTTAATAAAGATTTTCAGACAATTTTTGTTCGAATATTCTAAAACGTTGCTTGTAAACTCAACACATAGTCAGGGTGTATTCGCCAATCTTGAAAATCTATTCTATTAATAACACTATCCGCAATATTGCCTTCATAAAATGTTTTTTCAAAAATTCGACCATCATCGTTAAGAAAATGTGCTCCCGCAAAACGAACCTTTACATTAGATGTGAAATTGTACTCTATAAATGCAGTGCCCAAGTGAATTTCGAAGTCTGTAACCTCAGATAGGGAAACATCTTGGCGCAGCCGTCCACTGCGCCGATGCGCATTGAAGCCATAAGCAAGATTTGTCCCCTCCAGGTCATGACGGTAACTAATTTGGAAGTAATCTGGAGTTGAAAATCTAAGCCTACGCTTTATCCCAGTGAAGGGATCGTTTATTTCTGACTCTTCATAGGTATACGAGAAAGTTAATACCGCGGACGACAGTCCAATAAAATCAAAACGAGTATTAAGATTAACTTCAAGATTTCTTCTCCATCCGGAACCAATATTTCCGATACCGGAGTCATCGGTACCGATCAATATTTTATCGATATGATCAGAAACATTCTCATGCAAAGCCTTTAATTCAAAAGAGCCTGCATCATTAGCAAAGCGATGCTCATACCCAAGTGACAGCGACCATATCGATTCTGGCTCTAGGTTCGGGTTGCCGAAGTTAATCGTATCGTCATCGACGTTGCGGCTAGCAACAAAGTCATTAAGATTAAGCTGGCTTACCGTGCGCTCTGCCAACAGCCTAAACTGATCAGCGGGAGTCAAATCGTAACGCAGCTCTACCCTTGGTTTAAGATAGCGAAAACTACGTTCATTGGCTTGACCTTCGCGGTCTTGAAAAATTATTGAGTATTCTTCAGTCAATGCTGACTGCAGGCTGAGTTTTTGAGTTAAGAGAATGCTATGAGTAATAAATAACTCATAACGATCTTCTTCGACGATGGCATTTTCCAGTGGATCATTATTGAAAGCAAAGGTTTTATCCAGCGAATTGAATGCAGCTTCAACGCCGTATTCCAAGGTATGTCTACCAATTACACTGGTCATGGCGGAACGCACAATGGTTTCGCCTTCATCATAATCGGCAAAACTGGAGAACAAGCGCGATGTTAGTTTGCTCCCAGTGATATCTTGAATGATTTCGTCATTATTTTCAGTTCGGTTCGCGACGAACATCGTTTTTAGCCGGCCAAGATCACCAATGTCGAATTCAAAGTCACCGCCAAATTCAAACTCTTGATTAAGACTATCTATGTCACCTGTCTCGATTGCATTGAGGGTTCGAACACCACCGGCCGCGATCAAAAACTGATCCTCATGCCGGTCATGCAAATTTTCGTTATCAGAATAAAGCCCATTCAGTTGCAGAATGGCACCATTTTCAAACTCATAGCCGACAGTACCGATAAATATATGTTTAGCGCGAGTTTGTGCGTCAAAAAGAGATCGAAATTCTCGAGGTGTTCGATCAGCATTCAAAACATCTTCATCAACGAGATTAAGGCGAGGGCGAGTCTCATACTGATAGCTAAGCCCAAATTCTAGTGGTCCACGATTAGCATTATAAGAACCCAGAATTCCCGGTTCCGTCGACATGCCGTCGATATCAGTGACCCCCACTTCCAAGAAACTTGAAAAAGAATTTTCTGTGCCTTCTTGTAGGATCACATTGTAAATAATCCCTTCATTGCGGATATCAAGACCTTCGGCATTGCCACGAATTAGTTCAATACGTTCCACCTGCGTTGCCTGAATTCGCGCAAGTGCGGTCGACATGTTGTTGATTTTGCCAGACATCCGGCGCCCATTAATCAACACCTGTGCAGCCGCAGCTCCAAACCCACGGTTGTTATTTCCCCTCTGGCCACCACCTCGGCGGAGAATAGTTTCGCCTCCGGGTATGTTACGAATCATGTCCGTCAGACTGACTGCATTATATTGAGCAAAATAGCTCGACTCATAAATTACAGTGGATACGTTTTGTTCCTGTGCAGTCAACGATAATGACAACCCTAGCAATAAAACTAAGAAACTAGCCCTGCTAGACAGAAATGGTAAAGAGGAAATTAACTTATTAACACTCATATAATAAGAAGCAGGCTTGGTGAGATAAAGCAGAAATACAGCGGGACGTCGACTGCAGGCATAGAAATCTACTCGCTATAATTAAGGGCCTGATCTCAGGGACTGGGGGTATCTTATCGAAGAGATATATGATTGGAAACCAAATTGCCATGATTTGTTACTTCTGCAAGCTCTAACATGCAACTCGAGTTCACTCGACTCTCATTAGTCTCTCACTGGACAACTAGCCATGACACAGATAGTTTTAACTCATCCACTATTAATCAGCTTGTTATATAAGAAGTCTAACCGGAGAATAGTATGACTCAGCGAAGAGAGTTTCTTAAGTTTCTAGCAGCTAGCCCATTGCTTACAAATTATTCAGCTTTCGCACAGGAAGTAGAAGAGACTTTGGGTCAACGACTTACCGACCCTTCAGAGGTTATCAATGTCTTCGAAATGGAAGCAATTGCAAGAGAAAAAATACCCCCTGCACATTTTGGTTATCTGGCAACTGGCGTTGACTCTGATAACACTTTGCGCGCAAATCGAGCAGGGTTTTCTCGTTTTCAGATAAAACCCAGAAGGCTAGTAGACGTCAGCGTGATGGACTCTTCCGTCAATGTGTTAGGGGCAGAAGCTAGCTCTCCAATTTTCCTTTGCCCTGTGGGCAGCCAGGGGGCATATCATTCAGATGCAGAGCTTGGAACCGCTAGGGCAGCTGCTGCTAAAGGTCACCACATGATCTTATCGACTCAGGCATCAACGCCTATAGAGGCAGTTGCTGAAGCACGAGGCGGACCGATTTGGCACCAGCTTTACGCTACTAATCGCTGGGAAAATACAGTTGCAATGCTACAAAGAGCTGAAGCCGCAGGCTGCAGTGCAGTTTGTTTGACCATTGACTTACCGGGTGGAAGAAACACAGAGACACAACAGATACTTATGCGGGAAGACACTCGCAATTGTTCTTCTTGTCATACAGGTCAGGCCAAACCTATGCTTGATGGTCTGAATACGGGAGGGGGTATGAGCCTCTCTGACCCATCTATGACTTGGGATGTTATTGGCCGTATGAAAGAAGTCACCAATATGAATGTCATTATAAAAGGCATTGAAGTTGGAGCTGATGCCGCGTTAGCGGTTCAACATGGAGCGGATGGAATCGTAGTTTCTAATCACGGCGGCCGGGCAGTAGAAACTGGCCTTGGAACAATTGAGTGTTTGCCTGAAATAGTCACCGCCGTGAATGGTCAAATCCCTATCGTCATCGATGGTGGTTTTCGTCGAGGAACCGATATTTATAAAGCTCTCGCTATGGGGGCCTCAGCAGTTGGAATAGGTAGACCCTATTGCTTTGGCTTGGGGGCGTTCGGACAGGCTGGTGTTGAAAGAGTATTGGATCTACTGAACAGAGAATTGCAAATCACGATGCGTGGCTGTGGCACGCCTACGATCGCATCAATTGGTCCAGACTATGTTCAAGATGCCGGCCACCGAGTTCTAAGGGGCCGACTTGGTAGAGAGTTATTTTAGAAAATTCGAATCAATCCACTAACTTAATAAATCGAATAATCAAATAGGATAGATTATGAAGCTATTTATCTCCTTGATTGTGGCAGCATGCCTTTGCACTTCCGCATACAGCCAAGACAAAGTAATCCTTGACCAGGCCATGACGAATCCTTATCGACCAGCCTCGGACAAAGCCCGCGATTCAATCCGAAAAGCAGCCGAAATATTGCAATTTATGGGAGTTAAACAAGCCGATACTGCCCTTGACCTTATTGCCATGGGTGGCTGGTATACCGAAGTTCTCTCTTATGCGGTTGGTCCTAGCGGCAAGGTCTACATGCAGAATAACCCTATTCCAATTACGGAGAGAAGCACTGAAGAAAGAGCTGAACGTATGAGCAGGCTTTCTAATGTCGATGATTACGTTGGACCAATCGCTAACCTTACTCCTAATTCTGTAGATTTCGTAATGACAGCACTCAACTTTCATGATGTTTACAATCGCTCAGCAACCGACGCTGATCAGATGCTAAAAGAAATTCTGAGGATTCTAAAACCTGGCGGAATTCTNTCTATTATTGATCATCAAGGTAGTGAGGGGGCGAACAATGCCGTCCTACACAGAATCACTTTTAGAAATGCTGTTAAAGCNTCTGTGGCAGCAGGGTTTATGCTAGTAGGGACCAGTGATATTTTAGAGAATCCGAATGACGACCACACTCTCGCTCCGTTTGATCCTAGCCTTGAACGACGTACAGACCGGTTTGTTCTTAAGTTTGCAAAGCCTATGTAGTAGCTTAATTTTAATAAAGAAATAAATAATTAGCGGATTAATCCGCTAATTATTTATTCTCATACGATCAAAATTCTAATCTCGCACCCAGTTCTAATGCCTGTTGGATTTAATCATACTCAGTATTAGCTCCTTCACGGATTCACCATCGCCCAAACAGTTGTTATCCGGCGATCAAAACAATCCAATACTCACTAGTAATCAGAATAATTGCTAAGCTTCCTGCTAAAAAATATACAATTTTTAGTGAAAATTTTATTGATTGCGCTGGACAACTGATTCTGTGCTCAATTTTTATTGTTGGATGAAATATTTGCCAACCTGCCAACGCAAAAAGCAACACTGTCAATGCAATGATAAACGGTTGCATCGGTTCGACTAGCATTAGTCGACTCATCCAAGCACCGCTTATGCCAGTAGCCATTAATGCAAAAGGGCCTAAACAGCATATACTTGCTGTCGCAGATGCCAGTAATCCGGCAATAATGTAGTTGGTCGNACTAATTTTTTTCCTTTGAGGTACTTCCAAGAAATACTCCGCTAATTGCTATAAAAAACATCCTTGAGAAAATTAGTTTGATTCTTCAATTTTAATTGATGAGGGAAATCCAACATTCGTTGTTGCAGCGATCAGCGCTGCCGTTTCCACCACTGCTATTGCGTAAATGACGGTAGCTAGCTTTTCATCCAAATCTACTTCTACTTGGATTACACCTTCCAAAGCTCTTAATGAGTTGCGCACGGCAACAACACAACCTGGTCAGGTCATGTTCTCAACATTTAGCGCAATGCGATCTTGCCCTTGTTTCAACTCTTGCGGCGCATCACCATAGGCGAAACCTCCCAATACCAATAGAAACACAAACAAGCTTATTTTAATTGCTTTGCTAACAAGTAATTTCAAACTATACATAAATTAAAACTCCCCATACTAATCTTCAGTTCTGCTTTACCTTTCTCAAAAGAATTCTATGCTGCCCCAGCACAACACGCACATCCGGTAGCTTTGCTTGTCATTACTGTTTCCGCAGCCTTTATATTCTGTTCCGCAGTGCGTCTGGTCACAGCGGCTTCAGACGAGCTCACAACAGACATTTGGTCAGGTTTGCGAAGCGCTATTTGTTGGCCAAAATAACCGGTATAAATTTGATATTGGTGCTGCGCTATATCAGTCGGTACACGAATAGTATTGGCATTCAGAACCTGTACATCGGTAATAGCTGCCCCATCACAAATCACCATGGCCTCTCCTGCATTGGGTAAGTTAGTAATTTGCCAACTTGTTGCCTGACCCGCAGCACCTCTGTCCCCAACATAGGTGCCAATGTGAAGTACGCCACTGTCTTTATCATTCCATGCGGTGTCGACGCCCAGATTTGGATAATCCACACCCTCCAGCGTTGGCGCGGCGTATTTATCCATATGCTTAACCTTAAAAACATCAGCCCAATTTCCCTCGGCGATTTCGCTAATCATTTGCCGAGCGGTGCTCTGACCTCGTGGCCAAGGTTCACCATTATTGAACCACCAGCCAAATTTATCCATGTCTTCACCAAACCATCTAGGCTCAAAATCACGCTCTGCCGCAGCACTGAGTCGTGAGATAGCTGTATGGTCACCAAGCGCCTTGGCCAACACCAAGCCAAATGAGTCAGCCGCTATTTCTCGTTTAGGGTCATGCCAACCATTACTTCTCGCGGTGGCTTCATATATCTGGGTAGCAACCTCAGGAGATTGCGGCATAAGATAAAAGGCTGTGGTACTTCCACCACCAGCTGTTCCAGGTAGATTTACCTTGAATTCCGCCAATGGATCATAATACAAAGTCATCCATTCGATCTGGTTCTGATCGCTGATGCTCATATAGTTATCCTTCATGAATTCTATCCAGTTCTCAAAAGTGCCATGAGCGTTTGTCACGCCTAGCTGATCCGATAGGTACATCCCGAGACCGGCAGCGGAGTTACAAAGCGGCCATATCTTCGTGTTCTCGCATTGCGGGCCTTCGGGGTGGGCAGTATATTGATTGTGCAAATGCTCAACAATTCTCGGCTGAGTCCATTCAAACATCTCATTCTCGAAGCCGGCGATTTCCCAGGGTTTCTCCCACTTGTCGTCGCCAGAGACATATTTGTAAATAGACAAGACCAAATTCAACCAGCCACGAAAAAACAAATTGCCATCAGCCCCTATAGGGTCAGGTTGCAACCCCCAAGGCTCAACACCATTTGCAGTCCAGCCAGGAGAATCATAATTCCCTCGAACACGTTCCGGCCATGACTGATAACCAGGCGCATTTAGGGGGCCNTAGTTTTCGCGGTCGGGACTTGGGCCTATAAAGGTATTCCAATCAATAGCAGCCCAGTAAGACGTATGCCTTGTCGCCAGCTCATCCATGATACGTGTATAGACTTCTCGCCATGCTGGAGTTTGGTCCGCCATAAGCATTATCGGAAAGCTGGAATCTGCGAGATCAAAACGAGGATAGCTCAGCATGGGAGCCGACGTATATTGGTCCCACCACGGATGTGGCCCTTTCCCATCATCTGTCCAGTCAATCTCACCCCGGGGCAGATTAATCCCCCAGGGGCGGGCAATATTTTCACTATACCCCCAATCATCTTCAGTGGTTGCCTTCTGCCACATAAAACGCATCCAACCTTTCGTCCTCTCATTATGTTTAGGATAAAAACTGGGAGTGAATTTATGAGTGGCAATATCCAGGGGTCCTGAACTAGCGCACGCACCAAGGCTCGCAACTCCACCTACCACGCTTGCTGTTTTTAAAAAATTTCGCCGAGATTTAGATATTGTTTGCGACATTTAGACCCTCATCCAAAAAATTTGATCTTAAAAAACTGATACTGCCATTATTCAACGATACTTGCACTTGAGAATCAGATTTGCTCATCAGAATGACTTTCTTACCCAAATTGAGAAATTGTAGTACGATGCAAAAGTCGATCATATCCATCATAACCACCAGTTGCTTTATGCAGTACACTGCGATTGTCCCACATCACCAACATATTTTTCTCCCACTTGTGACGGTAGACAAACTGTGGCGAGCTCTGGTAGTTATTAAGCTCAACTAAAAGCTTTTTACTCTCAAGCGGTTCAAGTTCTTCGAACCCCTGGATATAACCTGCTGTTGAATAGATTGCCAACTTACCAGTTTCTGTATGGGGACGGATTAGCGGATGAGACTGAGTTTTATTGGCTTCGACTGAAACAACAATATCCATACTACGCCCTGCATTTTGTTCTTTTTTATCGCTGTAAGCACCTTCAGGAGAATAGGCAGAAACTGCTGAGTGAATGGCTGTAAGATTTTTAACTTTGTTCTTAAGTGCAGCAGGAAGCTCATCATAGGCTTTATGTTGATTCGCAAAAAGCGTATCGCCGCCAAATGGAGGAATCTTAATACCATATAAGCAAGTACCTATTGGTGGCTTAGCCTGAAAGCTCCAATCGGTATGCCAGTTCTCAGCAAACAGAGAAGTCTTTTCGTTCGCATCGCGACGTATGGCTGCTATGTGATTGTGTTCTTTAATGGGGTCAAAGAAGGGGTCCTCTCCGAAATCGCCGAAGCTTAGCGTGAATCGCTCGAGGTCGCCTGAATTCAGTACCTGCTCTGGGAATACCAAGACATGGTACTGCAACCAAGCTTCGCGAATATTCGTCACTGTCTTTTCGGACAATTTTAAAGACAAATCAACACCAGTTATTACCGCTCCACAGGGAGCGTCGACAGGTCTTACTTCTACCATGAGTTACTTCTCAACTTTTTAGTCTGCATTGGCTAGCCAATGCTATAACTACAATCTACTAAGGAAAATTCCCCGCAACAAAAAAGGCCAAGCGATACTCTCACTCGGCCTTTTTTATTCTTAAGTTTCTATAAACCTCTTAGTCGTTACCAGCCAGCGAGCGTTGCTCATTCTCTTTACGTTTTGCCACTAATCTATCATAGCCCTCTTCATCGAGATGAGTAACTGCCAGCCAGGCGTGAGACATTTCATCACCGGTCCTACTGCCACCATAAACCCACTGATCTGGATCTGGGTTGTTCGGGTTTTCAGCTGTATTGTCATACCACTGCTTCAGAACCAGCACTGCTCCAGTGGGCACTAAAGGAGCACTATCTGGCTCATAGATATGGCTGTGGTGCCATGTAGCACTCCAATTTGAAACTTGGCTTATTTCTTCAGTGCGCCCTGTTTCCGGATAGAAAATTTCGAAAGATGCGGCATTCATCCGCAGATGGCCATGAGGCTGAAAGCTATCGATTCGCACAGGGTGATCGAATGAGTGAAAACCCTGAGTCATACTATGACTGTTTGGCGGGATTACCATATTCGCATTGCGCTCAAGAGCTCCCTCAAACTGAATGTTGTACTGTGCTAAATCCTGTTTGTAGACTTCATTTTCTACTTCATAGCCTTCTTCGTGGAACCACAGACCAATTTCTACAACATTGTCTTCAATCATTTCGCCTTCAGCGGTAGCGCCTACCCCGCCAGGAAACATGTGAATACTCCACCGAATTTCTGCGTCAGCGGGCAATGTGCGACAAACGCCTTCTGGAACTTGTTCGCCCCATTTGCCCATAGCGTATTCGGTAAGCATTCCGTAACGCTCTCGACTGCCATCTTCTTTTAATACTTCAACTGAAGAATTAGCATGGTGAACAACGGCCCGAGCGTCGCCGCGCGGCTTTACTTGAACTGCTTTAATACAACGATCAACAGACAAGCCACTAGAAACATAGTGATTGCTCCAAAGATCATTGCCATTGGCAGGAATGTCCATGGACACAGAAGGTACTATCAAATCGGGTTGACCCAAATCCGCGGCAAAGTTCCACTCGTTGGGATCTTTCAAATCTGGTCGCGGGAGAGCTTTCTCGGGGTCGCCTAATGGTGAGCCTGCGTTAACCCAAGCCACGATCTTGTCAATATCATCTTGCTTCATACGCCAATCGCCAATCAAGTCCTGCACACCTATGTGCTGATCATAGGCATAGGGAGGCATTTCCCGATTGGCAACTTTGTATTGAATCAAAGGTGCCCAAGGACGAATCTGGTCGTAGGTCTCGAATTGCATAGGTCCAATTCCACCGTCCTGATGACAGACCACGCAATTCTCATTGATTATGCGACCTATCTCGCCGTTGTATGCCAATTCATCCGCAACTTGAGCCATTAAAGTCGAGTGGCTTGCCAGCAAGGCAAGTGGAGCGAGGCCGAACAGGGATTTCATTACTCTCATGATTTCTCTCCGATTACAGATCTATTATCTGCTTAGTCTATCATTCGTCTATTAAGTTAATCGTCTGTTATATATTCAACTTATACACTAATTCACTATCAAATTCTGACTAAATTAAGAATTTCATTGTTAGACCAGAGTCCCTAACTCCAAGACAGTAAAAACCCGGATTAACCATCAATTTATGGGAAAAATACCATTTAATTCAGGAACCCTGGGCACAAAAGCAAGGTCTAAAACTGACCAATGTAAGCATAGTTTATAGTCCCGCCGGATGAGAATAAATTCAGATTCTCAAAGACACAGCAATTACTAGGATAGAGTCACATTCTTAATGATTCCAGGAATCTGACATTTTCTCCGACTAATCAAACCCAACGAAACTAACGAAGTCACCAATCTCTGCTCGGCGGGATTTAACCGCGTTAGCGGAGAAGTCATTATTCGGATAACCCATGGCGATGCAGGTAAGGATGTTTTGATCATCTGGAATTTTTGCGTGCTCTCTTACTACAGGTGTTTGCATTACTCCCTGTCCATTGATGACCGTGCCTAACCCTCGCTCCCATGCAGCAAGACATAGGGCATAGGATATAGCTCCTAAATCAAACTGACCGATTGCTGCAGGTTCAAGAATTTTGTCGTAGGTCAGCACAATAGAAACTGGCGCATCGAATTGACGAAAACCTCGCATAACCCAATCCGTGCGTCTTTCTTTATCATCTCGCTCAATACCCATTGCCTCAAATAATTGAACTGCTATTTCAATCTGGCGCTGACGATGGATTCCTTCATAGGCTTCTTTAGTAGGAAAATCTCGCTGAGGCTTCACGCCTGCTACCATCCTTTCTGTATTGCCATGGCGTATATTATCGAGCGGCTTACCGGTAACAACATAGAGATTCCAAGGTTGAGTATTCATGGAAGACGGCGCACCCTTGGCGACTTGGATAATCTCTTCAATAAGCGCACGCGGAACTGGGTCCGTTTTATAACCACGCACGCTGCGTCGCGTGTTTACTAGTGTCTCAAATTCCATACTTCTAACCCTTACCTGTTAATCATTTGATCTGGGAGATTGGGGGCACATTATCCATGCCATGAAGTAAATAGGAATACGTAAAGTCGAATTAATAGAGAAAGTTTACCAAGACTGAGGACACCCTCTCTAAAAATTTGTGTATCATTAAGTCAACACACAATGTTGAATGTTCTTAAAGCAACTAACTGGGAATGAATTATGATTGTTGAGCAGGTCTGGACTGGCAACGCCTATCGAAATTTTAACTATTTGATCGTCTGCCCTGAAAGTGGTGAAGCCTTAGCTGTTGACCCTTTGGATCATGAGAAATGTCTTCGAATTGCCAAAGATAATGGTTGGATAATAACTCAGGTGCTGAATACACACGAACATGGCGATCATACCGGCGGAAATAAAAGCGTCATCGCGGCGACTGGGGCAAAGTTACTCGCCCACGAAAACGCTCGCGACACGATTGCCGGGGTGGATGTGGGATTAGCAGCTGGAGATGTGGTTAAAGTAGGTAAAACGGTTGAACTACTGGCATTAGACACACCCGGGCACACCATGTCCCATGTATGTCTGCTTTCACAAACTGACGAACCAGGGTTGTTTAGTGGCGATACTCTGTTTAACGCTGGCGCGGGCAATTGCCACAACGGAGGCCACGCACATGAGCTTTATGAAACCTTTGCCAGTCAACTTTGTCAGCTGGCAGAGAATACAAAGATTTATCCAGGGCACGATTACATCACAAACAATTTGGAATTCACTCTCTCACGAGAACCCGATAACGCTCGGGCGAAAGCTTTGCTTGCTGAAATTAAAGATCAAGATCCAGAAACTGCTCTGGTATCTACTTTTGGCTTAGAGAAAGAGATTAATACTTTTTTCCGATTACAAAATCCATCTGTGATCGCTGCTCTGAAAGCAGAATTCCCAGACATGGAAGACGATCCCGATCCTTTAACCGTTTTCGTTGCCCTGCGGGAACTACGTAATAAATGGTAAGAGGAGTAGGCAGCTACTAATCAGGTTCTCTCAACTCAAAGCGAATATTCAGATAAACAATAGATTCGGTTTCTTTTATTCCGTGAGGCACGCCGGTTGGAATGTAAACAAGATCGCCAGCTTTAATAGTTCTCTCAACACCCCCTTCAACCGCACTTCCGCGAAAATCACCGGGTCCTGCCCCAGCTTCCCGGTCTACAATCGTTCCGCCGGTGGATAATACAGCGAGACCCTCCCGTACTACCCAAACCTCAGTGATGCTGCCATGCTGCAGTGCGGTTTCCGCTCCTTGAATATGCCGCACATTAATGCTGAAGATTCCGCCTTCCAATAGTCTGTTAGTAGCCAGGCCATTATCACGAAGTTGACTCGCTGCTTCCAAGATTTCAATTAAAGGTATATCCGCCGCTTGATCGGCGGGCGCAGGCGGGGCATTCGTCGTTTGGGCATTCCCAATAGTTGAGTGTAAAAACAAAGCGCAGAGTATAAATTTCAATTTATTCATAATATATCCTCACCACGACAGCTTAGAAGCCGGTTAATCAGCATCATTTTATTTATGTATTCTTATTATTAGTTCTAGGACTTTTCTGCAACACACTATATCCCATATTTTTTGGTAGCCCACTAGTGCTAAACTTCCATCGTCACAACGAATTTTGGGGTAATCATGAGAAAATTAACTTTTCTGATCACAATGCTAATAACATCAGCATTCACTACTGTCCATGCACAAGAATCGGCAGGCGAGCAGCCTAGAACTGAATGGGGCCTGCCTGATCTGCAGGGGGTCTGGAATTTTGCCACCAACATTCCCATGGAACGTCCAGCTGCCTTTGCTGGTAAACCATTTTTATCTGAAGAGGAAATCGCTGGGATAGCCGCTCGGACCGAAGTCGGCTTGCAAGCATTAACCGATGCAGGACCAAATGGCTACAACACCTTCTGGCTGGAAATGGGAAGTGGCAAGGACAACCGCACTTCATTAATTAACTACCCAGAAAATGGCCGCCTACCTGCGCGGAGAGAAGGCGTAGAAATGGTCAATGGTGGCCTGGGTAATGACGTGAGCGGAAATCGTCCTGTTAGATTTATTGTTGGCGGCATAGGCAAAGATGGCCCAGAAGATCGCGGCACATCAGAACGCTGTCTAATGGGTTTCAATGCCGGACCTCCTTTCACGCCAAATTTGTATAACAACAACATCCAGATATTTCAAAACCAGAACACTGCAGTAATCATGACAGAGATGGTACATACTGCGCGGGTGGTGCCCTTGGACAACCGCCCCCATCTGGAAGAGGATCTTAAGTTTTGGTCCGGTGATTCCAGAGGCTACTGGGATGGCGACACTCTTGTTGTTGAAACTCGAAATTTTAATGATCTCACTAAGAGCTTCGGAGCCTATGGCGATGCCGAAGACAAGTTACTAACTGAACGATTTACTCGTACCGATCAATACACAATGGAGTATGAATTTACCGTTGATGATCCCGGAACTTTTACCGATAAATTTACTGCAATGATCACCATGTCGAAAGTTGATGGGCAACTCTACGAATATGCCTGCCATGAGGGCAACTATGCTATGGTGAATCTCTTACGCGCTGCTCGCATGGAAGAAGCACAATAGTATATGGAAGCCAAGACTCCACCTAAAGAGATACCAACAACCTCGATCGAAAATCCCTATGCTTCAAGCAGTTCCCGAAGTTATGCTTTGGGCCTGCTGACGCTTGTCTACAGTTTCAATTTTATTGACCGGCAATTGTTATCGATTCTTCAGGAGTCTATCAAACTCGATTTGTCTCTTTCAGACGGCCAATTGGGTTTGCTTACTGGCTTCGCCTTCGCGTTATTTTACGTCACTGCTGGTATCCCAATTGCTCGTTGGGCTGACCGGTCGAACCGTCGCAACATCGTCGCTATGTCAATTAGTTTATGGAGTTTTATGACTGCGATCAGTGGTCTTGCTCAAAACTACGTCCAGCTACTGTCCGCTCGTGTAGGAGTTGGCATTGGCGAAGCAGGGGGAAGCCCACCTTCTCATTCAATTGTTTCTGATATTTATCCAAAAGAAAAACGAGCTACCGCGCTTTCATTTTATTCTACTGGTGTAAACATCGGTGTCCTCTTTGGTTTTCTCTTGGGAGGCTGGCTAAATGAATTTTTTGGATGGCGGGTCGCATTCTTTGTAGTCGGTGTGCCGGGTATCTTTATAGGAGTNTTAGTAAGGCTAACTCTTCGAGAACCAATTCGTGGACTCATGGAGAATAAGATTGTCTCCGAGGTCCAAGTTTCTTTTTATGAAGTAATTAATCTTTTATGGAGTCGCCGTTCCTTTCGACATCTCGCATTGGGAGCAGGTCTCAACGCTTTTGCCGCGTACGGCGTGCTCAGTTGGTTGGCCTCTTTTTTTATACGCAGTCATGGTATGACCACGGGCGAGCTTGGCACATGGCTAGCAATGTCAACCGGACTGTTTGGTGCAATCGGGGTATTTACCGGCGGGATGATCGCAGACAAGCTTGCGCCCAGAGATAAGCGCTGGTACATGTGGATACCTGCTGGTGCGGGCGCAATCGCCATTCCGTTCATGATTGCCGTGATGTTAGTTCCTGGACAGTACACCGCCCTTATTCTCGCCTTTATACCGGGGCTCATGTACAACGTCTATCTTGGAAACTGTATCGCTACGACTCATGGTTTAGTTGGACAACGAATGCGCGCAACTTCCTCGGCGATTCTATTTCTAATTCTCAATATTATTGGCTTGGGACTAGGACCGGCTTCTATCGGAGTGCTGAGTGACTTTCTTACTCCTAGCCTCGGAACTGATTCCTTACGCTATGCTATGCTAATTCTAATTCCAGGCGTCACTATTTGGTCAGTTTTGCATTTCTATCTTGCCTCAAGAACACTTCAAAAAGACTTAGCAGCAGCACCAGACTAGTTGAAGTAAGTGATACCGTAGACTCCTTTTCATCGAAATAATTATTCCCGATTGCCCACTTATTCCAATAAATCTTAGTTAGTCTAAAACTTTTAAGCGCCGCCGAAGGGATCGAGTTGACGATTACTTAATTCAATAAAGAGTATTGACTGGCAGGCCGCCATTAACGAACATCGCTTTACCTCTTCGATAACTTGGCTATTTTTGCAACGTATTTATATAACTCACTACGTTGATAATAGCTTGATCGTCGCGCAGTGTGGCAGACATAGTCCGCATTTGTACACCGAAAGAATCGTCTTGGTGGGTGCCGCGAATACCGGCACGAAAATTATTTATCTGGGTAAGCAAATACCAATCGTTTTGGCCCGCAAGAGCAGGTGCCCCCAAGGCTTCATTACCTTCGGCATTCGCGCCATGACAGCTGGCGCATATCTGATATGCGGTACGCCCCCGATTTACATTTCCTTCAATAGTGACGTCAGCTGCTACAAATTCCCAAGCACCTACCCAACTAACAATATCAGCGATACTTGCTTCGGTGAGTTTCGCCGCCATCGCCTGCATGGCTATACCCTGTATATCATCAGTATGGATACCACGTATTCCTTCACGAAAATTTTCCAATTGACGTTGGAGATACCAGCCTTCCATGCCGGCTAAGCGTGGAGCTTGCACCGCGATATTACCCACTCCCTCTGCACCATGGCAGGTAGTGCAATACCGATCGCTCATATCTGCCGGTAATCCAACATTAGCGGCATTAATAACAGAGGTAAAATGACTGCTAAAAAATAATGCAGTTAGTATAATAAAATTCTTCATGCTTCTTCCGTTCTCACTCGTTGGTCAAAATCCGCCAGTGCATAGTGAGCCGATTGAATTGCACTTTCCATCCATGCCGAATGCTGAGTACTCTGATCGCCGATTAAATAATGACGACCATTCACAGGTTGTCGCAAAGTCGTGTACATTTGCTCCTCATGTTCCGACCAGCCGCCGCGGCTACGACTCCATCTCGGAGCACAACCCAGCATGTGGTTCATCCGATGCCAGGCAATAGTAATTGGTTTTTCTACCATTTGACGATAGTTAGGGTGTATTTTTTCGCCAGAGGAAATAAAACTCTCAATACGTTGCTCTTGAGTCATCTCTGTGAAATTCGCGCCACCAAAATTATAAGCAGACAAAACGACACCTTTTTCCTTGTGAATACCATGAGGCGGATACCAAATTTGTCGAATTGGAGCATTAATCCAACTTATGCCTCCGTAGATATTTTCTTTCTCCCAAAATCGCTCTTTAGCTTGGAATGCCGCCTTATATGCTTTCCCACGGCGGATGTAATTTAGTGCTTCGATGTACTCCATAGGAAAGTTATTTGGAATTCCGGACATCAAATGACTAGGAATGCAATTGAAACAGTAATCCACCTTCAACGACTTAGGAACACCCTCTTGCTCATAAGCTACTTCCACACCATTGTTATTTACCATTACCGCCGTTACGGGGCTACGGAATTCTATTCGGGCGCCAAGACGATTAGCGAATGCATAGATGATCCTATCCATCCCTCCCACAGGTTGCATTAATAGAGGGCCGCTACCGGTCCCTTCTTGAGTCGTGGTCATGACATTATTTGCCAATCGCGTCTTCAATAAATCACGCAAAGCAATTACATCTTTTTTAGTGCCATGATCGAGAAAACCACCACTCCTATACCCGGCTCTAATCGAACCGCGATAGAGCATATCCTCGTCAAGATCACCGAAACTACGTAGCATTCCCAATAAAGTTTCAGATTCGGACTCAGTCAGGGAGGAATCCATTTCCTCTGCATTCAAGGATTTAGCAAGCATTTCGGAAATGAATCCGGTCATGCTCGAAGAATAGTCTGTATTACGCACGGGTTTACCGCCGTTCATTGCATCGTCTTGCACCCAGCCAGTCTTACTCTCATTGGCGAAAACTTGTAGTTCGACGCCCAATTCTTTGCAGTAACTCAGTACACTATTGTGAATGCTAGGGATTCTTGCCGCACCGGCGTTAAAGTACAAATGTGGCTCATCATCCCAATCACAGCGTTGATAGTTTCCTATTTCATCGATAACGGTGCCAGAACGCACGGTGAATATTCTGCCGCCCGCACGGTGCGAAGCTTCTAGAACAGTACAGTTATAACCCGCCTTAGTTAATTCCCAAGCGGTAACCAAAGCCGAAATGCCAGTACCAAGTATTGCCACGCTCTTACCATTGCTTGACTGACTAGATAGTGAAATTTCTGCAGCTTGGCTCGCCACAGGCATTAGCCCTAGAGCTGCTCCGGCACTCAATACAGCGGATGAACCACCATAGGCTCCCAACAAGTTAAGAAATTCTCGTCTACTAACTGAGTTGGTCATGAAGCTTAATCCCCGATCAAATACCTGTGGCGATTTTAACAGGCTGAAAGTCTTTAAACAAAGCGAGATGCTAAGGTATCTGTGCTCTACAAGCGTTTTGCGTCGATCCTATCTGATTTGCTGAAGCTCTATTTAACTATTAGAATCAGTTCTTCGCTATATCTTATCTTTCCACTGTTCATCAACCCCTATTTCATCAAGAAGGAGCTCTAAGTAAATATGAAACCTATTTATAAGAAACTATTAGCCACGGCCGTTATGTTTTTCATCTCAGCGCAATCTAGCATGCTTGCTGTCGCGCAGGAATTCCAAGCCGGCGAACCCTTAGGAACAACAAATGAAGCTGGCAACAGAATGCCAATGTCAGACAATGTGAAGGTTTTTGGCAGCTTCCATTTCTCGGAAAGCTGTACTTTCGATCCAGAAAAGAACCTGGTCTTAGCAATGAATAATGGTAACCGTGGCGATGGTACCGAGAATGATGGTTTTGTTTCTCTAATCAATCCAGATGGCAGTGTTCATACGGCTAAATGGATAGGCGCAACACGGGACGGGCTTGAGTTACATCAGCCACTTGGCAGCGCTATTAGTAATGGAGTGCTGTATACGGTTGATACAGGCCATGTTGTTTCATTTGATCTGGCTAGTGGGCAACCCTTAAATACTATTCCAGTTAGCGGCTCCACATTGTTAAATGGCATTGCAGTCGCAGACGATGGCACGGTCTACGCGTCAAATACTCGCTCACCTGAACGGATTTATAAAGTAACAGCGGAGGGAACATCCAGCATATTTGCAGATGGTGCACCACTGGCTGCACCTAACGGCGTGGCAATCGACACAGACGGTAATATCGTTGTCGTTAATGTAAACGATAATGCTGTGCTTACTTACAACACTAGCGGCGATCTAATTCGAACTGAATACGCGGCTGAAGGTGGCAATGACGGTGTGGTTGTTCTGGAAGATGGAACAAAATACGTTAGCAGCGTGCGCTTTGGCAGCGTATCTCGCATTCGCCCTGGCGAAGATGCCCAGGTCATCGCTACTGGAATTCCTAGCGCAGCTTCAATGTGCTACGACTCAGTGCAACACCAACTAGTCATCCCCCTGAATAGCAATTTTGCTCTGGCGTTCATTAAACTCTAAGTAAGACAAAAAAGACGAGGCAATCATGACCCGCTTATTTCTCAATTCAACCACATCTAAACGCAACGGAAGTATTGTTCAAACGATGATTCTAATCGCCATCTCCATGCTGTGGCTT
>JGI26060J43896_10000062_pt1 | contig 34628 bp, 36 predicted proteins | sample MarorgKNORR_S2LV_6_FD_43896 | JGI IMG/M metagenome (IMG submission 43896) | reverse complement strand
TTTTAAAAGCGCTTAAATTACTGAGTTCAGTAATGGAGAGTGCTAAGGTCAAAAATGTTGTAATTCCTGATATTAATGTTGATGGCTATGATGATTCATGGGTTCAATCGACAATAGCTCGTGAATTAAAAAATGCAAGCTATAAAATCGATAAGGTTGGTATAAAAAAAGAAAAAAATACAACTTTCCTTGAAGCTGTAAATATTTTTTCTAAAGATAATGGCATAAATGATATTAATAAAGGAGTTGCTACGGCTAACGGTATGGCGCTGGCAAGAGAGTTAGGTGATTTACCACCTAACATATGTACGCCAACTTACATAGCTGAAAGAGCTCAATTATTAGCATCAAAATATAACATGAAATGTGAGGTTTTAGAGGAATCAGATATGAAAACCTTGGGGATGAATTCATTACTTTCGGTTTCTCTAGGATCAGCACAACCTGCAAAACTTATTAGTTTGAATTACTCTAATGGTGGAAAAGAAGATCCAATTGTATTAGTTGGAAAAGGGGTAACTTTTGATAGTGGAGGTATTTCTTTAAAGCCAGGCTCTGGAATGGATGAGATGAAGTATGATATGTGTGGCGCTGCTTCGGTACTAGGAACTATGAGTGCTGTAGCAGAAATGGGCCTTAAAGTTAATTTAACTGTGGTAGTTCCAACAGTTGAAAATATGCCAGCTCATAATGCTTCCAGACCAGGTGATGTAGTGAAAAGCATGTCGGGTCAAACTATAGAAATTCTAAATACAGATGCTGAAGGTCGATTGATTCTTTGTGATGCCCTTACTTACTGTGAAAAATTTAATCCTAAGGTTGTTATTGATGTTGCAACACTTACTGGTGCAGTTATTGTTGCACTAGGTAAGCATCACTCTGGTGTCATGTCAAATGACCAAAATCTAGCTGATAGTCTCAAAAATTCAGGTATGTCAGCAATGGATACAGTTTGGCAGCTTCCTCTTGATGATGAGTATGATGAGTTACTGAAGTCAAATTTTGCAGATATGGCAAATATTGGTGGAAGAGAGGCAGGTACTGTAACTGCGGCATGTTTTTTAGCACGTTATACTAAGAATTATTCTTGGGCTCATATCGATATTGCTGGAACTGCATGGCTTGGAGGTGCTAAAAAAGGTGCTACAGGTAGGCCTGTGCCACTTCTAACTCAATATGTTTTGGATCAAATTAAGAGCTAGCTCAATCATTTTTTTAAACTCTNAGTAAGATTTTTAGTAAGTTATTATTAATGATTCACACTGACCTTTTTTTAGAAATTAAGAAAAAACCTATGAAATGAATCCAGTTATTTTAATTGATGGTGAAGAGCAATCAAAGATTAGTATCTTTAACCGAAACGTGCAATATGGTGATGGGTTNTTTGAAACTTGTATCTCTAAAAAAAATAAAATTCTTTTTTGGCAAAGACATTTAGATCGTCTTAACCTTGGCTGTGAAAGATTAGATATTAAGAAAGTCCAAGAATTAGCTTGGAAAAGTGATCTTAAAAAAGCGTTTGCTTTATCTTCAGTAGATGACTGTATTGTTAAAATTATTCTTTCACGTGGAGATTCTTTACGAGGTTATGGTTATAAGAAAGATATAACACCAGTTCGTATTGTGATTATTTCAGAAAAGAAGAAATCAGTAGATCATGATTTATTTAGTCTAGAGTTTTCTGATAGTGGTTTCTACTCAAATCCAAACTTAGCAGGAATAAAACATTGTAATAGACTTGAACAAATTTTAGCTCGATCTAATTTATTAAGTGATGAGGCTATTATGCAAGATGAAAATGGAAATGTTATCTCTGTCTCTCAAGGCAACATATACTTAATTTGTGATGGCAAGTTACTTACTCCTAAATTGGACCGATGTGGAGTAGAGGGGAGTCGAAGGTCTCTTATTATGGATTTAGCAAGATCTTTAGGAATCGATACAGAAGAATGCTTGGTTTCTAGTGATAAATTAAGACAAGCTGACGAAGTATTTATCTCAAATAGTGTAATTGGTATTCAATCTGTAAGCTCTATTGAGGAATGTAGTTTTGGCAATAACCCCTTAACTGCAATAATTAAATCTTCATATGAAGCTAAGATAAACGAGAGTAATTCCTGGACATGCTTGTAGGAGATAAGAGTAAAAATTATTCAAGATTATTGGTTATAGCAATTTTCTTAATAGTTTCTTCTTGGGTTTTAACTTCAAAAGATATGACAACGAAAAATGAATAATCTTTCAAGTTAAAAATGGCTCTTCTATGGGGAATGTTGCTGATGAGCTAAGTCAGAAAAATCTAATTAAATCTCAGCTATATTTCATTTCACTTAGTAAATTAATTGGAGCTAATCAAAAATTAAAGTCCGGCTATTATCTAGTTACTCCAAAGATGAGTATCTTAACTTTTTTAAAAAATATTTCAAATGGCACTGTTTTATCGACCAAAATAACTTTAATCGAAGGAAAAACTATTGAGTATTATTTCGATCAACTTGACTCTGACCCAACTTTAGAATCGAGTGGCTCTCTTGATGAGATTATGCTGTCAATTGGAATTAAAAAGCCCTATGATGGATGGTTTTTCCCTGAAACATACCAATTTAATTATGGCGATAGTGTTGAAAATGTATTAAAAAGAGCACACATAGAAATGCAAAAAAACCTAAATGAATTATGGATAAAAAGGGATAAAAGTATTCCACTTAAGTCACCATATGAGGCAATTATTTTAGCATCATTAATAGAAAATGAAACCGCACTGGATAATGAAAAAACACTAATTTCTGGTGTGTTTATTCGAAGATTAAATTCTGGAATGAGATTGCAAACTGATCCGACAGTTATTTATGCTTTGGGTGATAGTTACATGCCTCCTCTTAAGAAAAGTGATTTAAAAATTGATAGTTTGTACAATACATATCGAAATAAAGGTCTTCCACCAGGTGCGATTTCATCTGTTGGCTACAAATCTTTATTTGCTGCTCTTCATCCTGATAACGGCAAAGCACTATATTTTGTCTCGAAGAAGGATGGTAGTCATGCGTTTGCACCTAACTATAAAGAACATAAAGAAAATATCAAGAAGTACTTAAATCAGAACTAGTCTAAAATTACAAACTATGAATAAAGGAAAATTTATTACAATTGATGGTGTTGAAGGTGCTGGTAAAAGTACCCAAATTGACCTTATTTGTAGCTATTTGCATCGAAAAGGTATTGAAGTTGTTAGAACTAGAGAGCCTGGAGGTACTGATATAGGAGAAAAAATTCGTTCTGTATTGCTTGATGTAGATAATAAAGAAATGCATAGTGATACTGAGCTTCTATTAATGTTTAGTTCTCGTAATGAGTTAATTCAAAATAAAATTATTCCTGCTTTGAATGATGGTAAATGGGTTGTGAGTGACCGTTTTACAGATGCTTCATTTGCTTATCAAGGTGGTGGCAGAATGCTAAGTTTAGATCGGATTGCTAAGCTAGAAAATTGGGTTCTGGGTTCTTTTAAACCAGATCTAACGTTTTTGCTTGATATTAGTGTTGAGATTGGTATGACTAGAGTTGAGGCTAGGAATGCAAAAGATCGAATAGAGCAGGAAGAAAGGGCTTTTTTTGAAAGGGTTAGATCAGTCTTTATTGAAAGGTCAAAAATTTATCCAGATAGAATTAAATTAATCAATGCTGAAAGATCTGTTGATGAAATCCAAACTCAAATTCAATCAATAATAGAGTTGCTATGATATTGCCTTGGCATAAGAGTGCTTTCTCAAAGCTTAAAAAAATGATTGATTTAAATCATGTTCCTCATGCCTTACTTATTACTGGCGTTGAAAAGATTGGTAAGTTTGCTTTGATGCAAGAGCTTGTAAAAATACTTCTTTGTGAGAACCAATCTTGTGGAGAATGTGAACTTTGCCTATCTTTAAATAAGGATAATCCGAAAGAAGACCTTGGCTATAGTGCATTAATTCGAAGATCTCATTATCCTAATCTAATTTATTGTCGAACTGAGATTAATGATTCTGGCTCAATGTCTAAAGAAATCCGAATTGATCAAGTGCGAACATTTTGTGAAATTTTAGGAAAGACTGCCGACGCACTTCAAATTGGAGTAATTTTTTATGCTGATCAAATGAATGCCAATGCGGCCAATAGCCTCTTAAAAACTCTAGAAGAGCCAAGAAAAAATACTCTTATTGTTTTGCTTGCTCATAATATCAATTCTCTTCCAGCAACTATTCTATCTCGATGTCAGTCTATTCATATTAATCCAACTTACGAAAAAGAAAGTGCGGTTTGGCTTTCAAATCATATTGATGAGAATGTGAGAGCTGATTATGATGCAATGCAGCTTTTGGAAGGTGCTCATGGTGTTCCTCAAAAGGTAATTGAAGAGTTAAAGGGTGATTACTTTTTTCAGTATCAAGGTTGGCAGAACCTCTTACTCGAAATTGCCAATCATCCTACAAAAGCCATTGAAACTGAAATATTTGATGGAAATGAGGTTCAAGTATTAAGTTGTTTGCAAAATTTAATTACAGAGGGTATAAAGCTAAAAGTTGTAAAACATGATGGTGGAAATATAGAGCTTAATAGGGTAATAGAGAAAGCGCCAAGTGATTACCTATTTAAATTATTAGATGACACTAGCCGTGCAATTTCATTGTCACAAACTACTGTAAATATGAAATTATTATTGGATAATATACTTATTGTTTGGTCACATATTACTCACTTAAAAAAATACCCAACTATTACTAATATTCAGGAGATTTAATGAATCGTTCGACAACTTTATTCAATGAAGCTAAAGATTTTATACCTGGAGGGGTTAACTCACCAGTTAGAGCGTTTAATGGAGTAGGAGGTGATCCTATTTTTTTTGATCATGGAGAAGGCGCCTATCTTTATGATGTGGATGGTAACAAATATATTGATTATGTGGGCTCATGGGGACCAATGATTTTGGGTCATGCAAATCCTATCATTATTGATGCTGTAAAAGCTGTATTAGACAAAGGTCTTGGTTTTGGAGCACCTACGGAAATTGAAACCTCACTTGCAAAAAAAGTTTGTCAGATTGTTCCTTCAATAGATCTTGTGAGAATGGTAAGTTCAGGCACAGAGGCAACAATGAGTGCTATTCGTCTAGCTAGGGGTTTTACTGGGCGTGATAAAATTTTAAAGTTTGAGGGTTGTTATCATGGACATTCTGATTCATTATTAGTTAAAGCTGGTTCAGGAGCACTAACTTTAGGTGTTCCAACTTCTCCTGGTGTGCCTAGTGATTTAGCAAAGCATACTTTGACACTTGAATACAATAATTTAGAAGTTGTTGAAGATCTATTCTTAGAGATGGGAGAAGAAATTGGATGTATTATTGTTGAGCCAATTGCTGGAAATATGAATTGTATACCCCCTAAAGAGGGATTTCTTGAAGGTCTCAGAAAGATATGTGATAAGTATGAAACTGTTCTAATTTTTGATGAGGTAATGACAGGTTTTCGGGTTGCCTTAGGAGGAGCTCAGGAAGTTTATAATGTTACACCTGATCTTACTGCTTTAGGTAAGGTGATTGGTGGAGGCCTTCCAGTTGCAGCTTTTGGAGGTAGGCGAGATATTATGAATCAAATTGCTCCCATCGGGCCTATTTATCAAGCTGGGACACTGTCAGGAAATCCTCTTTCTATGGCTTCTGGCTTGGCAATGTTAACTGCCTTAGAAGAAGATAAGTCATTTTATAAAAACTTAGGAAGAAGAGCAGAATACCTGGTTCAAGGGATAATTTCTGAAGCAAAAGCTAGAGATATTCAGATGACAAGTAACTGCGTTGGTGGAATGTTTGGTATGTTTTTTAGCAATGAAGAAAAGGTTACAAATTTCTCACAAGCTTCTAGTTGTAATATTGAATTATTTAAGAAATTTTTCCAGGAAATGATAAAGCAAGGAGTGTACTTGGCACCTTCTGCATATGAAGCTGGATTCCTTTCTAACGCCCATACTGATGAAGATTTAGATAAGACTATTAGCGCTGCTTCAGCTGCGTTTGCGGTGATATGAGCCTAGTAACTGTTGGGGCTGAATTATTAGCAGCAAAAGAGCGTCTATCACCCTATAAAAATAATATTACAGTATTTGGTTCAGCAAGAATTAAGTCATCAGACCCCCTATATCAAGATGCTTATGAGCTTGGAAAGGCATTATCAGACGGTGGTTATAACATTTTTACTGGTGGTGGTCCAGGCATTATGAGTGCTGCAAATAAGGGAGCTTATGAGGGTAAGTCAAAAAGTATAGGACTTAATATTAAGCTACCTCAAGAGCAAGATAGTAATCCATATCTTGATGAAAAGTTTACTTTTGGCTACTTTTTTTCAAGAAAGGTTATGCTTGTTAAGTACTCTAGTGCATGCATTTACTTTCCAGGTGGCTATGGAACTGCTGACGAGCTGATGGAGGTTTTAACTCTGATGCAAACAAATAAAATGGATCAGGTTCCAATAATATTGTATGACTCTGGTTTTTGGGAGCCTCTATTATTATGGATTAAGCAAGCTGTTAAAAAATCTTACATTAATCAGAAACATTTTGAACTATTAACAATAGTTGACTCTATAGAAGAAATTGTAAATGTTGTGGAAAAAGAAATATGTCTTTAGCAATTTTTGATTTAGACAATACCCTGATTGGTGGTGATAGTGATCACTTATGGGGTGAGTTTTTATGTGATGAAGGAATTATTTTTGATCGACAAGCATTTGAAAAAAAGAATGATTATTTCTACAGACAATATGAATTAGGATCATTGGATATATATGCCTGGGCTGAGTTTAGTTTTGAGATACTGGCAAAATATTCCATTAAAGAATTAGAGCATCTTCATCACAAATTTATGCAATTAAAAATTGAGCCAATTATTTTAGATAAGGCTCAAAACTGTATAAATAATCATAAAGCAAATGGTGATACTGTACTTGTAATTACAGCTTCAAACACTTTTGTTACTGAACCTATTGTCAAGCGCTATGGTATAGATCATTTATTAGCAACTCAGCCAGAGATGATATCAGGGAGGTACTCTGGAAAGATTTTAGGGATCCCATGTTTTCAGTCAGGAAAGATTGATAATCTGATGCCTTGGATGAGACAAAATGATGAAACTTTAGAGGGTTCTTTTTTTTACTCTGATTCTCATAATGATATCCCACTGCTTGAGTTAGTTGATAATGCTGTTGCTGTAAATGCTGATGAAATATTGACTTCAAAGGCAAAAAAGCATGGATGGCAGTTAGTTGATTGGCGATAAATTTATATAAATTAAGCTTTGTTAGATTTTTTCGCAAAATTAAGATAAGTCTATAAATAATTAAGTCTATGTCATTGATAAAAAACCTTTGAAAGACTGCAGATATTAGTTTTTTTCAATATTAAAGATTATCTTATTACCTTCATCTCTCTGAGAAATTAACTTATGTCCTAATTGATTACAGAAAGCAGCAAAATCTTTTTTTGAGCCCTTATCTGTACAAATAACTTCAATTATTTCTTTTGAATCCATTGTTGAAAGCGCTTGCTTTGTTTTTAAAATAGGCATTGGACAGTCATAACCACTCATGTCTAAAGTTTTATTTGGCATCAACTCTTCTCAAAAGATATCTATAGTTATTTTAATTAACTGTAACTTTTATTTCAGTATATTTGTGTTAATTAAAACGCCTATAGCCATTGAAATCAAGAAAATAATTACTATAGGATCAAAAACTGCTAATGCAGAAATTGCGGGTCCAGGGCATAGTCCAACAAGACCCCAGCCTACTCCAAATAGGCTTGCACCTATGACTAATTTTTTATCCATTTGTTGTTTAGTAGGTAGTTCAATTCTATTTCCAAGCGCCGAAACTTCTTTATTCTTAAGTAAGAAAAAGAATGGTGTAAAAGCTAGTATTGCCCCTCCCATTACGAATACTAAGGAGGCATCCCAGTTATGAGTAATGCTTAAAAAACCTATAACTTTTTCTGGATTTGTCATCCCAGAAATTACAAGACCTATTCCAAAGATAATTCCACTTGCAAGTGAGATAAATTTATCATTCATAAATGAATTCCATATTGTTGAAGTATTGTTACAGTAAGCATGCCAGCAGCTACAAAAATTACAGTTGCTAACATCGAATTTAAAGATAATCGTCCAATTCCACATATTCCATGACCTGATGTACACCCTTTGCTAAGTCTTGTTCCAAGACCAACAAGAAGACCACCAGAAATAATTAAGCCATAAGAATGAGTTATGGTGAAAGCAATATCTTCACTAGGTAATATGATATTGTAGTAAATTAGTGGACCAATTACTAAGCCCAATAAGAAATATACGTTTGATATTCTGTTGTTAGATTTGGTAATTGCATTCTCAAAAATACCACTTATTCCAGCAAGCCTCCCAGTAGTATAGAAATAAAATACAACTGATAAGCCAATAATTATTCCACCAATAAGGGCGCTAATAGGTGTGAAGTTATGCATTATGATANGTACCCAAGATTATTAATTATGTTTCAAATAGAACCTAATAATAACAGAATTATTAGTTTTAAAGAAATAAACGTATGTTGAGATAATCAGAAAACTTAGAATAATAAGATCTTCTCAATTTTTGTCACGAGACAAAATATTAACACCATTTGGAGAGCCTATCAGAAGAATATCAGCGCCTCGATTTGCAAATAATCCATTAGTGACTACTCCAACAATATTGTTAAGATNATTCTCAAGATTTTGTGGATCAATAATTTCAAGTTCGTGTATGTCAAGAATAAGGTTTCCATTATCTGTGGTGAAATCTTCCCTTAGAATTGGGCTTCCTCCAATTGATTCAATAATTTGACGTTTTACATAATTAGCTGACATTGGAATAACCTCAATTGGTAAAGGAAATTTTCCTAGGGATTCGACAAGTTTAGATTCGTCAGCAATGCATACGAATTGATTAGAGACTGCAGCAACAATCTTCTCTCGGGTCAATGCACCCCCTCCACCCTTAATGAGATTGAGATTATGATCTGATTCATCTGCGCCATCAATATAAACTGAAATCTCATCAACATCATTAAGNTTGACAACTCGTATACCATTTTTTTTAAGTCTATTTGCAGTATCAATAGAGCTTGCAACTGCACCTTTAATAGAGTCTTTAATAGTGGCTAAATGATCAATAAAAAAATTTGCTGTAGAGCCTGTTCCAACGCCTATAATGGTTTNGGGAGTAATATACTTAAGTGCNGTTTTTGCAACTTCATTTTTTAATTCATCTTGAGTCATTTGATCTCCATCTTTCAATTCAAAATAATTATACACGATGAAAAAAATAATCCTTGCAACTGGCAACCAAGGTAAGGTGCGAGAGTTAAATGCAATGCTAAAAAGTCATTACATTATTGTCTCGCAAAAAGATTTACAAGTGGAGGAGGTTCCTGAAACAGGAAGCTCTTTTATCGAAAACGCTTTAATAAAAGCAAGAAATGCATCATTNCAGACTAATCTCCCAGCATTAGCAGATGATTCTGGTCTGGAAGTAGAGGCACTTGATGGAGATCCAGGCATCTATTCCGCCAGATATGCTGGTGAGGAGGCAACTGATGAAGATAATATTTCAAAGCTTATTTCAAATATGGAGCAACATCAAAATCGATCAGCACGTTTTTGTTGTGCAATGGTTTTTGTTGAAAATGCAGAAGATACTAAACCCATAATTATTGAAAAATACTGGAATGGTGAGATATTACGAGAGGCAATAGGAAATAATGGTTTTGGTTATGATTCTATTTTTTATTTGCCAGACTTGCAATGTTCATCAGCTCAGCTAGAGCCTGAAAAGAAAAATCTCTTATCACATCGAGGTCAGGCACTTAATGAACTTTTAAGACATCTCATATCATCATAATAACTTGTTAGAATTACCTCCAATTTCTCTATATATTCACTATCCTTGGTGTGTCAAGAAATGCCCCTATTGTGATTTCAATTCTCATGATGGAGAAATTCAATCTGGTTATATCAAGGCATTATTAAAAGATTTAGATAATGATCTTCAGTACCTTCAAAATCGATATATTCATTCAATCTTTATTGGAGGTGGAACGCCCAGCCTTATGAGTATTAATGATGCTAAAGAATTATTTAATGGGCTTAAGATGAGACTTCCAATATCTAAAGATATTGAAATTACTCTTGAGGTAAATCCTGGAACATTTGAAATTGAAAAATTTGCTAATTTTAGAGAGGTTGGAATAAATCGTCTCTCAATAGGAGTTCAATCTTTTAATAATGATCAATTAAAATTCCTTGGACGAATCCATAGTGGAGAGGAGGCAGTTAATGCAATATATGAAGCGAAAAAAGTAGGCTTTGATAATATAAATATTGATCTTATGTATGGACTTAAAAATCAAAGTATAAAAGAATCTAAAGAAGATCTAATAAAAGCAATTAATTTGAGTCCTAGTCATATATCTTTCTATCAGTTAACACTAGAGCCAAATACCTTATTTGCAAAATTTCCACCTAGGCTTCCAAATGATGAACATATATGGGAAATGGGAGATAAGGGGGCGGGGTTACTTCAAAGCCAAGGCTTTAATCAGTATGAGGTTTCTGCATACAGTAATAGACCATCTCATCATAATATAAATTACTGGGAGTTTGGCGACTATTTAGGAATTGGGGCGGGTGCTCATGGAAAAATAACTGATATGAATTCAAAAAATATTTTTAGAACATTGAAGCCAAAATCTCCAAATGACTATTTAAAAAAATTTCAAAAAAATGTTGAAAAACCTACTATAAAAAACATTGAAAATGTTACTTTTGAGTTCATGCTTAATGGGCTCAGACTAAAGCAAGGCATTAATACTAATTTATTTGAATCTCGGACTGGAAAGTCAATAGAGATTATAGGCCCTCAAATAGATGAAGCTATAAATTTAGGATTGCTTACAAAAAAAGATAGACAAATAAAACCAAGTAAGAAAGGCTTTAATTTTCTTAATAATTTGCAAGAGATTTTTCTTTAATAAAATTAGCAGAGCCTTTGCTTGACTATATTTAAAGACTATGGCCAAATGATAACAAAATAAAAATAGGTAATAAAATGATTGATGATTTTTGGACATGCAGACATACTTGGCGCCAAAGTGCAAATAACACTAAATGGTGCTTAATTGGTTGTGCTATTGGTGATTTTGGAACCATCGCTTTATTGCAAGATAGTGGTTGGCCAACCATTTACATTTTTGGACTTGCAATGATTAATGGAATTATTGCAAGTATATTGTTGGAAACCTATATGTTGATGCGTCAATCATTTGATTTTGCAAGTGCTATAAAAACTGCATTAGGAATGAGTTTAATTTCAATGATTTCAATGGAATTAGCAATGAATTTAGTTGATTATTTATTAACTGGTGGAGCTATATTTAAGCTTTGGGTATTACCAATTGCGTTATTTTTTGGTTTTATAACGCCTTGGCCCTTCAATTACTGGCGATTAAAAAAATTAGGTAAATCCTGTCACTAATCGAGTTGACTGGTAAAATCTTATCTAGTTTTTAAAGAAACCTTACGTTTATGATATCTCACAAAATTGCCGACGTACTTACAGAGTCTTTGCCTTATATTCAAAAATTTAAGGGCAAGACTATTGTTATCAAATATGGTGGAAATGCTATGGTTGATGAGGATTTAAAGTCAAGCTTTGCTAGAGATATAGTGCTCATGAAGTCCGTTGGAATGAATCCTATCGTAGTTCATGGTGGTGGGCCACAGATTGGTAAGACCCTTGAAAAGCTTGGAAAAAATACTGAATTTGTTGATGGTATGCGAGTAACTGATAGTGAAACAATGGATGTTGTTGAGATGGTATTGGGGGGCTTGGTGAATAAAGAAATCGTAAACCTAATCCATCAGCATGGAGGCAACTCAATTGGTCTTACAGGGAAAGATGGAAGGCTTATTACTGCAAAAAAATTAAAGACTAAGATTGAACCTACATCTGAAATCATTGATTTAGGCCATGTTGGTCAAGTTGATCAGATAGATGTCTCGGTTATTAATTTATTGCTGCAAGGGGACTTCATTCCTGTAATTGCTCCTATCGGCGTAGGCAAAGATGGCTTTTCATATAATATAAATGCAGACCTTGTAGCGGGTGCAATAGCAGAGTCACTAAATGCTGAAAAACTCATTCTGCTAACTAATACTCTAGGTTTATTAAACAATGAGGGTGAACTTGTATCAAATTTGAATTCGACTTCTGCAAAAAAACTTATTGATGATGGATCAATTCAGGGTGGGATGCTTCCTAAGATTGACTGTGCATTATCAGCAGTTAAAAATGGTGTAGAGAGGAGTCATATTATTGATGGTAGAGTTTCTCATGCAGTCTTATTAGAGGTCTTTACTGATTCAGGCGTGGGTACACTAATTACCAAAAATGGGTAGTAGTAATAGAGATACCATTAGTGTAAATGAATGCCAGATACTAGCTCATTATAAGTACGAAGCTGAACAATTTATAATTACTTTAGCCTGTCCAGAAATTGCTAATACAACTCTTCCAGGTCAATTTGTCCATCTATCTGTTTCTGGAATGCTTGCTATGAGAAGACCTATATCGGTTATGTCTGTTGATAAAACAAATGGAACCTTTGATCTTTTATATAAAATTGTAGGTGAGGGAACTAGGCAATTAGCCGAGCGTAAAATTGGTGATATTTTGTCTGCAATTGGTCCAATCGGAAATGGATTTAAGATGACAGATAAAAAAAATCCTCTTTTGATTGGAGGTGGAGTTGGAATGCCGCCAATAATTGCAATTGCACAATATATAAAAGACAATAATTTCTATAATCCCTATGTAATACTGGGCTCTGAGATTCCCTTTCCATTTAAAACAATTGTAAGCAATTTAAGTGGTTTTTATTCATCTAAGCTTCATACTATGCCACAACTAGAAGAGTGGAAAATTGCTTGTGGTTTAACAAGCTTACAAAGTTATGAGGGTGTTTATAATGGTTTTGTTACTGGACTTGCTAAAGAGTATTTAGACAGCTTATCAGAAAATGAATTACAGGAAATTGAAATTTATTCTTGTGGGCCTCATCCAATGCTTGAGGCTGTTTCAAAGTTAGCTGAAGATTACAACCTACCTTGTCAAGTTTCTTTAGAAGAGTTTATGGCTTGTGCAGTTGGTGGCTGCGCTGGATGTGTTGTTGAGGTTCAAACTAGTAATGGCCCTGCTATGAAAAGAGTCTGTGTTGATGGACCAATATTTGATGCCCAGTCAGTTTTCTAATGATTTCGGATAACTTAAATTTTGTAAAGTCCCGGATAGAATCTGTAAAACATGATCAGGAGGTAGAGTTAATTGCGGTTAGTAAAACTCGATCGATTTCAGAAATTCAAGAAGCGATTGATGCAGGACAGTTTCATTTTGGTGAAAATTATTTACAAGAATCTTTAGAAAAAATATCATCACTTAAAGATAGTAATTTAACTTGGCATTTTATTGGTCCAATTCAAGCAAATAAAACTGCAGGTATTGCAGAGAATTTCGATTGGGTCCACAGTGTTGATAGGCTGAAGATTGCAAAAAGACTAAGTTCTCAAAGAGATCCAAATTTAGGCCAACTTAATATCCTTATGCAGATAAATATTGACAAAGAGGAAACAAAATCTGGATTACTTATTGAGGATATTCCAGAGATCATCTCTGAGGTTAAAGAATTACCTAATATTGCTTTAAGAGGTTTCATGTGTATCCCTAACCCTGAAAATTCTGCAGCTAGTTTTAGTGAAATGGCGAAATTAGTTTCAAAATTTTCTTATCTTGATTCATTATCAATGGGAATGTCAGCAGACCTCGAATTAGCAATAGAAAGAGGTGCTACATTTGTTAGAGTTGGAACTGATATTTTTGGTAAGAGAAGTTATAATTAATTAAATTTAATATTAAGATGAAAATATGAAAGTTAGATTACTTATTACAGGTGGAACAATTGATAAGGTCTATAACCAATCTAATGGTGAGCTTGAATTTGATAAGACTCATTTTCCTGAGATGGTTAAGCGATCTAGAGTTGAGGTAGATTTAACTTTAGAGGAAATAATGTTATTAGACAGTTTAGATATGGTGGACAAAGAGCGAGATCTTATTGTCGATAGCTGTAGGAGGTGTGAAGAGGATTTTATCTTGATTACTCACGGCACTGATACTATGTGTGACACAGCTAGATTGATTGGTGAAAGTGATATAGATAAGACTATTGTTCTTTTTGGCGCTATGGTGCCATATGCAGTTAGCAATTCGGATGCCCTATTTAATTTTGGCTGTGCTTTGGGCTCTCTTCAACTATTAGAATCTGGAGTATATGTTGCAATGAATGGAAGAGTCTTACCTTGGGATGATGTAGAAAAAAATAGAGCTCTTGGAGTCTTTCAATNCATAGAATCATAAATCGAAAATAAAAGATTTACTCTAAGCTATCCAACATATATTGGACAGTGATTTTTATATCATTATCAGAGCAGTCCATACAGGTTCCTTTTGCAGGCATTCCNCCTTTACCAGCAATAGCTGATGCAGTAAGTTTATCAACNCCAAGCCCAATTCTAGGTGCCCAATCTTCTAATGAAGCATACTTAGGAGATCCTAAAACACCTGAATTATGACAACCCATACAATTTGCATTATATATTTGTTCACCAGAACGCTCAGCTTTAGCCTGAAGTTCAGCAGATGCTTCGGCTATTGCAGTATCAATAGCAACCATTCCTATTGGTTTAATCCTCTCAAGAGCTGCATTATCAATCATACTTTCACTAACATTNGACTCTCCATTAGTTGAGTTAAGGGCTTTGATACCGATAAAAATCATNGCTATTAACCAAACGAAAAGCATTAATTTTGTAGAAGTTTTAGAAGCTTGACTCATTGACNTTCCTTGNAGAACAGATTAAATTCCGGGATATTATACATTTGGTTATAATAAGTTGCAGTTGATTNCAACAAAAATATGCTTAAAAAAACTCTCCTTCGAAGNCTTAATATACTAAAAATTAGTACCTGGATAACAGCATTTATTGCTCTAGCTATATTATTAGTTATTGCCTTTTTTGTAATGTTTCCACAAACCATAAAAGGCTCACTTGAAGATCAACTTTCTCAAGTAATTGGTTTAGATGTTGAAATAGATAAGCTTTCCTTGGAGTTCCAGGATAATGAACTTCTTCTGGCTGTAAAAAATTTAGAGATTAGCTCTAAAGATCTTGAGCCCATTGCATCAATTGATGTATTAAGATGGAATGTTGATTTATTGGCGTTATATNAGGGTATTGAAATACCAGGGCATATAGATATCAATGAGTTAATTATTGATGTTTCTTCAATTAATAATTATGTTTCAATCATTAATACAGATAATATTCTTTCAAGTATTGGGTTAACTAGACTACTAGCACTTAAATCTCTTTCAATTGATAAAACAAGACTAATTGGAGACCAGTCGTTAGAGCTCGCTGCAATTGAACTAAAAAGAAATAAGGAAAGATTAACATTATCAATGAGAGATCAATCTCTTTTTAGTAACTCACAAATTCCAAAACTTGGGAGTGCATTAAATATTAACACAACTATTGACGTTACTAAGGCGACAGAGGATAGAGTTGCAGTGATTCCTTTTTCGCTTAAAAATGAAGATTTTAACCTCTCTGCCCAACTTAAGATTTTTAATCAACAAGATAGGGTGTATCTTGAATTTGAAAGTTATATTGATGAGATTGAGGTATCAAAAATTAATCAAAATCTACCTAGTGCATTAGCCAATACAGCAGCTGCCTTATGGTTAGATCAAGTTATTGATAAAGGATTTTTGACTGATATTAGTCTAACAACTCGATTTAATATGTCAGGGGATTTAGATCGTCCTAATACAAAATTTTCAGCTAATCTTAGTAATGCTAATCTAAATCTTGATTCTAAATGGCCTTCTATAAGTGATTTAAATGCAAAGGTTAATTTTTCAAATGATTATCTTCGGCTGACATCAAATAAAGCACAGATAGATGGCATTGATTTGAGCTATTTAAGTATCACCTCAAAAGATTTTAATATGGAAGGATCTGAGTTATCAGTTAATACAAGATTTAACTCTCAGAGTAAAAAAGTTTCTGAATTTATCAAACAGTCTAATGTTCCATCCAGGTTTAAAAATTATTTAAATGAGTTCGAACTTGAAGGGCGCCTATGGGGAAATCTTAATCTAGTAGTGCCACTTAAAAATGATAGTAATCAAAATCCAAAAATTACTTTTGATATGTATGCATCTGATAATAAATTANGTTTATTAAATGGGTCACTATTAATTAATGAATTTAATTCACAAATTTCTTTTAATAATGGGTTAATCCAAACTAAAGGTAAGGGATTGATAGGTAATGAGTTATTTCAGTTATCCCTTAATCCAAAGGATTGGATAACGGATGAAAATGCTAAATTTAAACTTAAGTTAAGTCATTTAGAGACTAAGACTGATGCCTATATTGCTAAAAAGTCAATTAATGAATGGCATACTATTATTGATTCTGACATTCTTAAATCTAATATTAATTTAGTTATTGAGAAAGATGGAAGTTATGATGTTCAGTTAACTGATTCTAAAATTTTAAACCTTGAAGGCATTAATAATTGGAAGCTTTATCCTGATTTTTTTCCTAGTTTCCATTTAAACTCTTCAGATGCTAAAGTTAATGGTAAGACTATTCCAAATTTTGATGTAGACTTAATAAGTCACGACAATGTAATGGAAATTAAGAATCTAACTTTTGAAAACATAGGTCTTAGTAATGATGATTTGGTATTTAATGGGAGCTGGTTCAATGGAAGAACAATTTTACGAGCTAAGGCAACAAATAATAATTTATCTGATTTTTTACTTAAATTTAAGGTTAATGAGCCTGTTATAGGCGGAGCATTTAATGCAGATTTAAGATTATATTGTGATTGTGAGCCTTGGGAAGTTTCAACAAAAAAAGTTAGTGGCTTTATGAAGGCAAAAGTTGAAAAGGGCGTTTTTACAAACCAAGATCCTAATTTATTAAAACTTCTTTCATATATCAATCTTGAGTCGATAGCAGATAGATTAAGATTATCCAGAACTGAACTTAGAGACCAGGGCTATGTTTATGATCAAATCAATGCCAAGTTTTTATTTAATGATGGGGTAGCTAAAGTAGATTATTTTCTCGTTGAGAGTGAGGAAAGTGATATCGAACTAACTGGCTTTGTAGATCTCATAAAACAAGACTATAATTTAGCAGCAAATGTTCAGCCATCTATCGCAGATACAGTTCCTCTTGCAACTTACCTTGCTGGGGGAGGTTTAGCCGGTTTAGGAGTTTGGGCTGCTGATAAGGTGCTTTTTGGTGGTGAAGTTTTTGGTGAGCTATTAGATAATGTTGTTGAAATAACATTTGTTATTTCAGGGCCATGGTCTAATCCTATTATTGAGAAATTAGATGGAGTTAAAGTTTTATGATTAATGAATTACTTAGTGATCACAAAATTAATGAGAGCGAAATATTTAATATGCTAAATTCACTCTCTGATACNGGGTCTGAATATTCAGATTTATATTTTCAACATTCAGTAGCTGAGTCTTGGGTCCTGGATGAGGGAATTGTCAAGGATGGCTCATACAATATAAGTCATGGTGTTGGTGCTCGATGCGTATCAGGAGATAAAACTGGTTTTTCATACTCAGATGATCTCAATATTAAAGCAATTGAGGGTGCGGTAAATTTTGCAAAAGGTATATCTGATAGTAAGGCTAATTCAAGCTCAAAAATTTTAAAGACAATAGATTATCCAATTAAGTATCCAGCTTTAAGCCCCCTAGGAAGCCTAACTTCTAAAGAAAAAGTTGGCTTACTTAGACAAATTAATGCAATTGCCAGAGAGGAACCAAAAGTTGTTCAAGTTAGTGCATCTCTTTCTGGTGCNTATACAGAAGTTCTTATAGCATCAACTGATGGTGTTTATCAAATAGATTGCAGACCTATGGTTAGAATAAGTGTTTCAGTAATTGTTGAACATAATGGCAGAACTGAACAAGCTTCAAGTGGAGGNGGCGGTCGCTATGATTATGGATATTTTGAGAGTAATTCACTTGTTGAAGCATATACTAAAGAGGCACTTCGTCTTGCAATGGTTGCTCTAGAATCTAAAGATGCTCCTGCAGGAAAAATGCCTGTCATTCTAGGTTCAGGTTGGCCTGGAGTTCTTTTGCATGAAGCTATAGGTCATGGACTGGAAGGGGACTTTAATCGTAAGGGTAGTTCTGTTTTTAGTGGCAAAGTAGGTGAAAAAGTTGCTAGTGAAAAATGTACTATTGTTGATAATGGNACAATTAGTAATCGCCGTGGAAGCCTTACAATTGATGATGAGGGCACTCCAACCCAAGAAACTACACTAATAAAAAATGGTGTATTAAAGGGCTATATGATGGATAAGCTTAATGCTCGGTTAATGGGTAAATCTAGTACGGGCAATGGAAGGCGAGAATCATATGCACATATCCCAATGCCAAGAATGACAAACACATATATGCTAAATGGCAAAGATAAATTTAAAGATATGATTTCATCCGTGGAAAATGGGATATATGCGAAAAATTTTGATGGTGGTCAGGTTGATATAACATCAGGAAAGTTTGTTTTTTCTGCAAATGAAGCTTACTTAATTAAGAATGGAAAAATAACCACACCTATTAAAGGAGCAACTTTAATTGGCTCTGGAGATGAGGTACTCCATCAAATTTCTATGGTGGGTGATGACTTAAAATTGGATCCTGGAGTAGGAGTTTGTGGAAAAGATGGTCAGAGTGTTCCTGTTGGAGTTGGCCAGCCGAGCTTAAAAGTTGATATGTTAACTGTTGGCGGTACTCAGCTTCATAGGTAAATTTATCCTTCATATTAGGATTTAAAGACAGTTTTTTCTAGCGGTTTTACGATAATCTGGTATAATATTCGTTGTTTAAATGAGGATAAACAGTGCTCGAGAATTATTTACCAATTATCGTTTTTATATTCTTAGGAATAGCCTTTGGAGTAGGCTTAACAGTAGTTGGCTATCTTCTCGGTCCAAGCAATCCAGATGATGAGAAAAACTCCCAGTTCGAATGTGGTTTTCCAGCGTTTGATGATTCCAGGATGCACTTTAATATTAGATACTATTTAGTAGCTATTTTATTTGTACTTTTTGATTTGGAGGTTGCATTTTTTATTCCATGGGCAGTTGTCCAGGCCAAGTTAGGGTGGTTTGGATTTTTTGCCATGTCTATATTTCTACTCTTGTTAGTTGTAGGGTTTATTTTTGAATGGAAGAAAGGTGCTCTTGAATGGGAGTAATAAGGATTTAATATGGCAATAGAAGGGTTAATGAAGGAAGGCTTTGTAACAACATCACTTGACAAAGTTATTAACTGGTCTCGAACAGGCTCACTATGGCCAATGACTTTTGGTCTAGCTTGTTGTGCAGTTGAGATGATGGAGGCAGGATCATCACGTTATGATCTTGATCGATTTGGTGTGGTTTTTCGTCCAACTCCCCGCCAATCTGATTTAATGATCGTTGCAGGAACATTAACAAACAAAATGGCTCCTGCCCTTCGTAAAGTTTATGACCAGATGCCTGAACCAAGGTATGTACTATCAATGGGGTCATGTGCAAATGGAGGCGGTTATTACCACTACTCTTATGCTGTTGTTAGGGGGTGTGACCGTATTGTCCCTGTGGATGTTTATGTTCCTGGGTGTCCTCCTACAGCAGAAGCTCTGTTATATGGAATTCTTCAATTGCAAGACAAAATTCGCAGAACCAACACAATTGCTCGAACATAAGATATGAATGAACTAAAGAAAAAATTAGCTAATGCTTTTGGTAAAGATAATTTGAGTGAATCTTTTGATGAGCTCACACTTGTTATTAATAGTGATGATATTATCGAAGTATGTGAGCAATTGCGTGATGATTTTAATTTTGATACGCTGATTGATCTATGTGGGATTGACTATATGACCTATGGTGAATCTGATTGGAATGGAAATGCGAGTTCTTCAGGTTTTGGTAGAGCCCGTCAAGCTCAAAAATCTGAAAATAAAAAAGAACAACGTTTTGGTGTTGTTTATCATTTGCTTTCTGTCTCAGATAATCAGAGATTGAGAGTTAAAGCTTTGCTTTCTTCAGATAATTTAATGATTAAATCTGTTACCAAAATTTGGAATTGTGCTGATTGGTATGAAAGAGAGGCTTTTGATTTATTCGGTATTTTATTTGAAAACCATAATGATCTCAGGAGGATATTAACCGACTATGGTTTTGTAGGACATCCACTTAGAAAGGATTTTCCAATGATTGGTGAAGTCGAGATGCGATACGATGAAGAATTAGGTAGGGTGGTTTATGAGCCTGTAAGCATTGAGCCTAATGTAAATGTTCCTCGAGTTATAAGGAAGTAATTATGTCTGAAATGAAAAATTACACACTTAATTTTGGCCCGCAACATCCTGCTGCTCATGGTGTTCTTAGATTAATACTTGAATTGGATGGAGAGGTTGTAGAACGGGCAGACCCTCATATTGGCCTACTGCATCGTGGAACAGAAAAGCTTGCTGAGTCCAAACCATACAACCAATCTATTGGCTATATGGATCGTCTGGACTATGTCTCGATGATGTGTAATGAGCATGCCTATGTTATGGGAATTGAAAAAATGTTAGGTCTCAAGGTTCCTGAGCGAGCTGAATATATTAGAGTAATGTTTGATGAAATAACACGCATTATGAATCACCTTATGTGGCTTGGAACACATGCCTTAGACGTTGGAGCTATGAGTGTTTTCTTATATGCTTTTCGTGAGCGTGAAACTTTAATTGATTGTTACGAAGCGGTTAGTGGCTCAAGAATGCATGCAACGTATTACCGTCCTGGCGGCGTTTATAGAGACTTGCCAGACAAGATGCCTCAATACCTTGATTCAAAATTAAGAAGCGATAAAAAGCTTAAAGAGATTAATGAAAATCGACAAGGCTCATTACTAGATTTTATTGAAGATTTTGCAAATAAATTTCCAAAAAGTATTCAGCAGTATTCTGATTTATTAACTGATAATAGGATTTGGAAACAAAGACTGGTGAACATTGCCATTGTCTCACCTGAAAGAGCGAAACAAATGGGTTTTACTGGCGCAATGCTAAGAGGTTCTGGAGTTGAATGGGACATTAGAAAAAATGAACCCTATTCAGTTTATGATNAGTTGGAATTTGATGTTCCAGTTGGGGTAACTGGAGATTGTTATGATCGCTACTTAGTAAGAATGGAAGAGATGCGTCAATCTACTAAGATTATTAGTCAATGTGTTGCCTGGTTAAAGTCTAATNCTGGGCCAGTTATGTCTGATGATCATAAAGTAACTCCACCAAATCGTGAGGATATGAAAGATGATATGGAGTCATTGATTCATCACTTCAAATTATTTACTGAAGGATTCTGCTTGCCAGAGGGTGAGAGTTATACAGCTGTTGAGGCTCCCAAAGGGGAGTTTGGAGTTTATATAGTTTCAGATGGTGCTAATAAGCCTTATAGAATTAAAATTAGAGCGCCAGGTTTTCCACATCTTGCATCGATGGATGAAATGTCTAAAGGTCACATGCTTTCTGACGTTGTAACCATTATTGGTACTCAAGATATTGTTTTTGGTGAGGTTGATAGATGATTTCAGATGCAGCAAAAAAAGAGATTGATTTTTGGNTAACAAAATATCCAGAAGGGAGAGAAAGTTCAGCTGTAATGCAGGCGCTTACAATTGTGCAGAATGAAAATGGTGGAAGTTTGACAGGTGAGCTCATGCAAGATGTTGCTGATCATCTTCAAATGCCTACAATTAGTGTGCAAGAAGTCGCTACTTTCTATGAAAACTATAACCACAAACCAGTTGGTAAAAACATTATTCGCTTTTGTCACAATATATCTTGTATGTTAAATGGCTCTGATGAGCTAATCTCATATCTAGAAGAAAAGTTAGAAGTAAAGACAGGTGAGGTAAGTAAGGATGGTTTAGTGAGTGTTAAGAAAGTTGAATGTTTGGGTGCCTGTGTTGGGGGTCCAATGTGTCAGATTGGTGACCAATATTATGAGCATTTAACTACAAAAAAAATTGATGATATTTTGGATAATTTAAAATGAATGAAGTCTGCTTTAAAAACTTAGATAAAGAAAATCCAGCAAGTTTTGCAACCTATGAGTCAACTGGTGGCTATAAAGTTTGGAGAAAAATTCTTAATGGTGAGATGTCTCCTGAAGATATTCTTGCAGAGTTAAAAACATCGGGATTAAGAGGCCGAGGTGGTGCTGGCTTTCCAACTGGATTAAAGTGGAGCTTTATGCCGCGTAATCAAGAAGGTCAAAAATATGTAGTCTGTAATTCTGATGAAGGTGAGCCTGGAACTTGTCATGATAGAGATATATTAAGATATAACCCACACTCAGTTATAGAGGGTATGGCTATTGCAGGATTCGTAATGAATGCGACAGTTGGTTATAACTATATTCGTGGTGAGTTTATGGAGCCCTATTATCGCTTTGAAGAGGCTCTTAAAGATGCATATGATGCAGGTTTGCTTGGTAAGAACATTAATGGCAGTGATATCAGTTATGATTTATACACACATTTAGGTGCAGGCGCTTATATCTGTGGAGAGGAGACTGCATTATTAGAGTCACTTGAGGGCAAGAAAGGTCAGCCCAGATTTAAACCTCCTTTTCCAGCCAATGTAGGGCTATTTGGAAAGCCGACCACTATTAACAATACTGAGACGTTTGCTAACGTTCCCGAAATTCTTACTAAAGGTGGGAAATGGTTTGCTGATTTAGGAGTTGAAAATTCTGGTGGAACGAAATGTTTTTCAGTAACAGGTAATGTACAGAACCCTTCTAATTTTGAAGTGCCAATGGGTACCCCTTTTTCTAAATTATTAGAGTTAGCTGGAGGACTTAAGGAAGGCAGAACACTTAAGGCAGTTATTCCAGGTGGTTCTTCAACACCCCTATTGTCAGCAGAGACCGCAATGAACATGACAATGGATTATGACAGTATTGCTAATGCAGGCTCAATGCTTGGTGCAGGTTCAGTGATCATAATGGACGATACTACTTGTATGGTTAAAACCTTAACACGATTAGCTCATTTTTATTATGATGAATCTTGTGGTCAGTGTACTCCTTGCAGGGAAGGTACAGGTTGGCTATATCGGATGTTACAACGTATTTTAGATGGTAATGGCAAAAATGAAGACTTAGATTTATTAGTTTCAGTTGGAGGGAAAATTAGTGGTAATACTATTTGTGCTCTTGGTGATGCTGCTGCTACTCCTGTTGAGAGCTTTATTAGGCATTTTAGACCTGAGTTTGAATACTATATCAAACATGGAAGAAGTATTGTAGAAGAAGAGCATCAGCTTATTGAGGAAGAGGCGAGTGTCTGAAATTGAAATTGAAATTGATGGCTCTTTAGTAACCGCTAACCCGGGAGACTCTATCATCTCTATTGCTGATCGAGAGGGTATAGAAGTGCCTCGTTTTTGTTATCATAAAAAATTGTCAGTGGCAGCAAACTGTCGCATGTGTTTAGTTGATGTCGAGGGAGTTCCTAAGGCTCAACCAGCCTGCTCGACTCCAGTGGCAAATGGTATGAAAATTCATACAAAAAATGATAAAGCAAAAACTGCTCAAAAAGCAGTTATGGAATTCTTATTAATTAATCATCCACTGGATTGTCCTATATGTGACCAGGGTGGAGAGTGCGAACTCCAAGATGTGGCAATGGAATATGGGTCTGATGTCTCAAAATTTAATGAAGGCAAACGAATAGTCCCAGATAAAGGTATTGGTGCCTTAATCCAAACTGACATGACTCGATGTATTCATTGCACCCGCTGTGTTCGTTTTGGTGCTGAAGTTGCTGGTATTGTTGAGATGGGAGGAACTGGTAGAGGCGAACATGTGAAAATTGAACCATTCCTAACTGAAGGAATTCAATCAGAACTTTCTGGCAATATGATTGATGTTTGTCCAGTCGGCGCACTTACCTCTAAACCCTTTAGGTATGAAGCAAGAACTTGGCAAATGAACGCTGTTCAAAGTATTGCAAGACATGATTTAGTTGGTTCAAATATTTTTACTCAAACCTATAGAGGCAAAGTAAAAAGAGTTGTTGCCAGAGATAATGATCTGGTAAATGAAACTTGGATCTCTGATCGAGATCGTTTTTCTTATGAAGGACTTAATCATGAAAGCCGAGCATTAAATCCTAAAATTAAGAAAGATAACATATGGCAAGAAGTGAGTTGGGATGATGCTCTTGATTTTGCAATCAGTGGACTGAAAGATAATATAAAAAATCCAAATCAATTAGGAGTATTAGCTTCAAAAAATGCTACTTTAGAAGAGTTTTATTTGATGCAAAAACTAGCTCGAAGTTTCGGTTCAGAAAATATTGATTATCGACTAGATAAAGCCGATCTCATTATTAGTAACTCAATAGCTTCATCTATTACCTTAGCTGAGCTTGAGTCAATAGATCATGCTTTAATTATTAATTCATATCTACGATTAGAGCAACCAATGATTAATCATCGCATCAGAAAAGCGGCATTAAATGGTGCATCTATAAATACAATTAATAATAAAAAATTTGACTTCAATTATCGAACTAATTTTGAGGTTTTAACTTCACCTCAACAAACCTTAACAATGTTGCAGTCTGTTCTAAAGTCTATTTATGAAAAAACTAATACTACTTTACCAAAGTATTTATCTAAATTTAAAATTGTTGATAGCCACAATAAGATTGCTGACGATTTGATAGCAGCTGAGAGACCAGTAATAGTTTTAGGTGAGCATGTAAATAGTAATAGCTCTTCTTCAGATATTGCCAATGTCATTTTGGAAATTGCTTCGCTTGCAAATGCAAAGATTGCAAATATAAGCCTAACTGGTAATTCATTATCAGCAGAAAAAGTTAATTTTAAGCCTACCAAAAATGGTCAGGATGTAGTTTCAATGCTTCAAGGTGATTCAAAAGTATTCCTGTTAATGGATGTAGATTTTAAATACGACTTTCTTGATTCAAAGTTAGCAACTGATACTTTCAATAAAGATGATGTTTTTGTTATTTCACTCAATAGTTTTGAGGATGACTTAACGCTTAGAAATTCAAACGTAATATTACCTTTGGCTGGCTTTTATGAAAGTTCTGGGACCCATATTAATTTTGATGGTGTTGCGCAATCATTTGCTGCATCTGTAAAAAGCCCTGGGGAGTCAAAGCCTGGATGGAAGATTATAAAAGTACTTGCAGATTTATTGGAGCTTGATGGCTTTGATTATGTAGATTCAAGCCAAGTGGCTGATGATGCGCTTTCTATTACTGCCACAATGTATGAACCAATTGAACCAACTATTAAAATAATTGATGATTCTCAAGTAGTTACTCACTGGCAGTACTCACCTTATTCAAAAGATGCAGTTACTCGAAAAGCAAAAGCCCTTCAAGATACTCAAATTGGAAAAATCAATGATGCATTTATTTCAGAATCGACAGCGAAAAAATTAAAACTTTCAGATGGTGATTTGTATCATGGCGTTCCAGTTTCTATTAATGAAACCGTTGCTGATGGCTGCGTTTTTGTCCACACACATCACTCTAGAAAAGGTTAGGAGTATTGACTATGTGGCAATCATTTGTAAACTCTATAAATCAACTTATTCCATGGTTTGATGGCGGGTTTGCTACTATTGTGATTATTCTAATTAAAGGTTTAGCACTTATTTTTCCTTTAATTATTATGATGGCTTATATGACCTATGCAGAGAGAAAAATTATTGGTTTTATGCAGTTAAGAATTGGCCCCAACCGAGTAGGACCACTTGGATTATTACAACCATTCGCTGATGTATTTAAAATGATGTTTAAAGAGATTATTTTTCCTTCTAAGTCAAATATTTATCTCTTTCTCCTAGCACCTATTTTAGCTTTTGTTCCTGCTGTTGCAGTATGGGCAGTTGTTCCTTTTGGAGAGGGTTTTTATATTGCAAATCTTGATGTAAGTTTGCTTTATGTTATGGCAATCGGATCAGTCGGAGTCTATGGTATTGTTCTTGCAGGNTGGGCATCCAACTCAAAGTACCCTCTTTTAGGAGCCTTAAGAAGTACTGCTCTTCTGATCTCTTACGAGCTTGTTATTGGATTCGTTCTAGTTACAGTTGTCATGATTGCAAGTTCAGTCAATTTAAATACCGTTGTTGAAAGTCAAGCTGGTGGAATTTTTAATTGGTACTGGATCCCTCTATTCCCAATGATGATTGTATTTTGGATTGGAGCTTTGGTAGAAACAAATAGAGCACCATTTGATGTTGTTGAGGGTGAGTCAGAAATTGTTGGTGGTACTCATGTTGAGTACTCTGGAATGCCTTTTGCGTTGTTCTTTATGGCTGAATATTTCAACATGATCTTTATGGCAATGCTTGCAGTTTTATTATTTTTTGGAGGTTGGCACTCCCCTTTTGAAGGTATTCCATATTTAGAAGGATTTTTTGAATTTGTTCCTGATTTATTTTGGCTACTTTTTAAGATGAGTTTTTTTCTATTTTTATATTTTTGGATTCGGGCCTCTTTCCCAAGGTTTAGGTATGACCAAATTATGCGTTTATGCTGGAAGATTTTTCTACCCTTAACGATTGTCTGGATCTTTGTAGTTGCATTGATGACACAGCTTCATTTAGGGCCTTGGTTTTAAGGAGATTAATATGATAAAAAAAGTCAAAAAATTAGTAAAAGATTTTGGTTTAGGAGAGCTTCGTACAGGCCTTAAGGTTACTGGTAAAGAATTTGTTAATGATAGTATAACAGTTCAATTTCCTGAAGAAAGAACGCCTATTTCACCAAGATTTAGAGGACTTCATGCACTTCGTCGTTATCCAAATGGCGAAGAGAGATGTATTGCCTGTAAGCTATGTGAGGCCGTGTGTCCGGCGAATGCAATTACCATTGATTCTGAGATGAGGGAAGACGGTACTCGAAGAACGACTCAGTATGATATTGATCTTTTTAAATGTATTTTTTGTGGCTTTTGTGAAGAGGCTTGTCCTGTTGATGCAATAGTAGAGACTCATATTTTTGACTATGCATTTGAGTCTAGAGAAGGAAGTATTATTGATAAAAAAGCACTATTGGCTATTGGTGATGAAAACGAAAATGAGATTAGCAAAGCTAAGCTTGAAGACTCTAAATATAAGTAATAAGTAGCTATGGAATTTACTTCAATTTTATTTTATGTTTTCTCATTCTTCTTTGTTACCAGTTCATTGCTGATGATTACATCAAGGAATACAGCAATAGCTGCTTTATTCTTAATACTTACTTTTTTCAGTGCAGCAAGCTTATGGCTTCTTCTTGAGGCAGAATTTTTAGCGATTACTCTTATTTTGATTTATGTTGGCGCCGTAATGGTGCTATTTATGTTTGTTATTAAGATGCTAGATACTGATAAGTCAACACTTCGTGCTAAGTTCACCCGTTACTTGCCATTAGGAATTTTAGTTTCTGTTATTGTTATTGCACAAATGGTATTAGTTCTAAATGCAGGGCAGTTCGGTCTAGATGTAGTTGGTGTTCCAGAAAAAAATGATGCCTCATATAGTAATATTACCGCTATTGCAGAGCAACTTTATACCCTTTATGTTTATCCTTTTGAATTAGCAGCAATTCTTCTTTTGATAGCAATAATTGCAGCTATTACTCTTGTTCATCGAAATGAATCATCTAGAAAAACACAAAATATTTCAGAACAGATTAATGTTCAAGCTAAAGACAGAATGAGAATTGCATCTATTAAGCCCAAAGCACCCAAGGAGTCAAAATGATTGCATTATCTGATTACTTAATTTTGAGCTCTATAGTCTTATGTATTGGTCTTGCTGGGATTTTTATTAATAGAACAAATATTATTATGTTGCTAATGTGTGTTGAATTAATCTTAGCGGCAGTAAATACTAATTTCATAGCCTTCTCATACTATGGTGGTGATCTTGCTGGGCAGATATTTGTTTTCTTTATTTTGACAGTGGCTGCTGCAGAAGTAGCTATAGGACTTGCAATTTTGACGTTAATGTTNAGGAGTCGAGGCTCAATTGATATAGACGTAACTAATACTTTGAAAGGCTAGTTATGCTAAATATATATTTAATAATTGTTTTAGCCCCCTTAATCGGAGCACTATTAGTTGGGTTTGCAGGAAATAGACTTGGTCGAAACCTTTCCCATTCCATTGCAATTATAGGAGTAACTATTTCTACTATATTGTCACTCTATGTCTTTAATCATCATGTTCTTAATGATGGTGATATCTTTAATCAAAACATATATACGTGGATGCAAATNGGATCACTTAATATAAGTGTTGGTTTTTTAGTTGATAACTTGACCTCTCTAATGCTGGTAGTTGTTTCNTTTGTTTCATTAATGGTTCACATTTATACAATAGGTTATATGNATGATGATAAGGGCTACACTAAATTTTTCAGTTACATTTCCTTATTTACTTTTGCAATGTTTACCCTTGTTATTTCTAATAACTTTATGCAGCTATTTTTTGGATGGGAGGCAGTTGGACTTGTTTCATATCTATTAATTGGATTTTGGCATCATAAGGAATCAGCAGTCCAGGCAAACTTAAAAGCTTTTCTTGTAAACCGTGTTGGCGACTTTGGATTTCTTTTAGGGATTGCATTTGTTTTAATGTTTTTTGGCACTTTAGATTATGCTGAAACTTTTAGTCAAAAAGATCAAATTATTGGACAAACCTTATTTGGTGGCNTCTCAGCAATAACTATTGTTTGTCTTTTGCTTTTTGTTGGAGCTATGGGGAAGTCAGCCCAAGTACCCCTTCATGTTTGGCTTCCAGGCTCTATGGAGGGACCTACTCCAATTTCAGCATTGATTCATGCTGCAACAATGGTGACTGCAGGCATCTTTATGGTTTCAAGAATGTCCCCACTCTTTGAGCTAAGTGATTTTGCCTTGACAGTAGTTATGGTTATTGGTGCAATTACAGCATTATTTATGGGATTACTGGGCATTGTCCAAAATGATATTAAGAAAGTTGTTGCCTACTCTACACTTTCTCAACTGGGTTATATGACTGTTGCTTTAGGTGTTAGCGCATACTCAGTTGCAATTTTTCACCTAATGACACACGCCTTCTTTAAAGCCCTTCTCTTTTTAGCAGCTGGTTCAGTAATTGTTGCCCTACATCATGAACAAGATATTAGAAAAATGGGTGGCCTAAGAAAAAAAATGCCTATAACTTATATCACTTCACTATTGGGTACTCTGGCTTTGATTGGATTTCCTGGTTTTGCAGGGTTTTTCTCAAAAGATATGATTATAGAGGCTGTTCATTATTCTGATCTTCCTTTAGCAGGATGGGTTTACTATGCAGTTGTGTTGGGTGTTTTTATTACTGCATTCTATAGTCTAAGGCTATTATTTTTAGTTTTTCATGGAGAGTCAAGAGTTGATAGTCATACTGAAAAACATTTACATGAAACGGCTCCATCAATTACTGTTCCTTTAATATTATTAGCAATACCATCTGTTGTGATTGGGTTTTTTACAATTGAACCAATACTCTTTGGTGGTTGGCTTGAAAATTCGATATTCATAGATTCCTCGCACCATGCAGTTGCAAAACTTAAGAGTCATTTTCATTCAGCATTCTCTCTAGTCACACATTCAGTTGTAACACTACCATTCTGGATGATGGTTCTAGGAGGATTAACAGCTTGGGTTTTTTGCATCTACCGTACTGATTGGGCAGACATAATTAAGAGTAGATTTAAAAACACAAATTATGTATTAAATTCCTTGTATGGCTTTGATCGATTTAATGAACTTATATTTGTCAGAGGGTCTTTAAAACTGGGTAATCTTCTATGGAAGATTTCAGATATGACAATCATTGACCAACTTCTTGTTAATGGAAGTGGCAGACTTGCACGCTATATAGGTGCATTTATTAGACCAGTTCAAACAGGGTATGTTTACCATTACGCATTTTTTATGATTGTTAGTTTGATGCTTGTTTTGGATGGGTTCTTCTAGCATCAGATTATTCATTTTTAGGTTAAGGTAATAGTATGGATTCATTACTAAGTATTTTAATTTGGCTTCCTATACTAGGCGCTGGCTCTGTCTTATTAATAGGAAATAATAGAAGTGAAATTGCTCGATGGGTGAGTGTTGGTATTTCTGTATTAGTTTTTGCTTTATCAATAAACTTATATTTAGACTTTGATACTTCAACTGCCTCAATGCAATTTGTCGAAAAGGTAAGTTGGATTTCTCAATTTAATATTTTTTACCATCTTGGTGTAGATGGAATTTCTATGCCACTAATTATTCTCACAACTTTCTCAACAATAATAGTAATTATTGCTGGATGGGAGGTTATAAAAAATAGAGTAGCAGATTACATGGCAGCATTTTTAATGATGGAGGGAATCATTATTGGTGTTTTTTCAGCCATGGACTCAATGCTATACTATGTTTTTTGGGAAGCATCACTCATTCCAATGCTTTTGATTATTGGTATTTGGGGAGGGCAAAATCGTGTTTATGCTTCTATTAAATTCTTTCTATATACTTTTCTAGGGTCAGTATTTATGCTGGTTTCACTTATTTATATGTACAATTTAAGTGGCTCATTCGCAATTTCTGAAATGTATGCCTTACCACTTTCTATGGTTCAGCAAAGCTGGATTTTCTGGGCATTTTTCCTTGCTTTTGCAGTAAAGGTGCCTATGTTTCCAGTTCATACTTGGCTACCAGACGCTCACGTCCAGGCGCCTACAGGTGGTTCTGTTATTCTTGCGGCTATTATGTTGAAGATGGGTGGATATGGATTTTTCCGATTCTCGCTTCCTATTACACCTGATGCATCATCATCATTTGCAACCGTTGTGATTGTTCTTTCTTTAATTGCAATTGTTTATATTGGTTTTGTAGCTTTGGTTCAAAAAGATATGAAGAAGTTGATAGCATATTCCTCAATTTCTCATATGGGATTTGTAACTCTTGGTGTTTTTGCCATTTTTTCAATAATGAAAATGGATTCAAATGGTGAGCTTGTGTCAATTGCTGGAGCAAGTATTGAAAGTGCTTATCTTGGATTAGAAGGGGCAATGATTCAGATGATTTCTCATGGCTTTATATCAGCAGCTATGTTCTTAGTTGTTGGTGTTCTTTATGATCGGCTTCATTCAAGAGATATTACTACCTATGGTGGTGTTATTAATTCAATGCCTAAATTTACAGGCTTTGCTGTGCTTTTTGCAATGGCTAATGCTGGTCTTCCAGGCACATCTGGTTTTGTAGGAGAGTTCATGGTTATTCTTGGGGCATTGCAAGCTAATTTTTGGTATGCATTTTTGGCTGCAATGACATTAATAATAGGCGCTGCTTATACTTTGTGGATGGTCAAGCGTGTATTTTGGGGGACAATTACTAATCCTGAAGTAAGTAAATTGAGTGATGTTAACGCTAGGGAATTTGGCATTCTAGCCATACTAGCTATTGCTATATTATGGATGGGTTTATATCCTCAGCCAGTTATTGAGGTAATGCATGCTTCAATTGTTAATCTATTAGAGCAGTCTCTTACAACTAAATTGCCAGTTTTATTATGATGAACTTTAACTTTAATGCTTCTGAACTATTATTTGCTTTGCCAGAGTTATTTCTCCTGAGTGCAATTGCTATTATTTTATTATTTGATTTATTCATTAGTGATCGCTTAAAGCACATTACTTATTACTTATCTCAATTAGCACTTCTACTAACAGGGTTTTTAGCATTTAATTTAATTGGAGAGAGTGCAATAATTTTCTCTGGTACTTTTGTACTTGATACTTTAGGATCGACATTTAAAGTTTTCATATTGGGTTTTGCAATTATTGCTCTTGCCTATACACGCCATTATTTAAAAGTGCATGACCTTTTAAGAAATGAGTATTTTATTCTTGCGTTGATGTCAATACTTGGCATGTTGATAATGGTTTCTGGACATAGCCTCCTGACTTTATATTTAGGCCTAGAGATAATGTCATTATCGTTGTATGCACTTATTGCAACTGCAAGAGATCGAACTGCAGCTATTGAAGCAGCCCTTAAATATTTTGTACTTGGAGCAATAGCTTCAGGACTGTTACTTTATGGAATGTCTATGATTTATGGTATCAGTGGTAGCTTAAATATTGCTCAGATTTCAAACTTTGCAAGTGCTGCAACGCTTGGATCTCAGCAAACATTAATTCTTAATTTTGGTCTAGTNTTCTTAGTCATTGGTGTTGCATTTAAACTAGGAGCTGTTCCTTTTCATATGTGGGTACCAGACGTTTATCAAGGCTCTCCGACCTCAGTGACGATGTTTCTTTCTTCGGTTCCAAAAATAGCAGCCGTAGCTATTTTAATACGCTTATTAATCGATGGCTTGGGGAGTCTGCAACACTACTGGTCAGATTTATTTATGATTTTAGCTATTCTTTCTATTGCAATAGGATCATTAGTAGCGCTAAATCAAACTAACATTAAGCGTATGCTTGCTTACTCAACAATATCCCATATTGGCTTTGTTTTACTGGGCTTTGTTACAGGAGTGGTGGATGGTTATGGTGCTGCAGTTTTTTATGTATTGACCTATATATTAATGAGTCTAGCAGCTTTNGGCGTAATAATTGCTCTCAATAAAAATGGCTTTGAAGCAGATCAAATTGCTGACTTTCAGGGCTTAAGTAAATCCTCTCCTTGGCTCGCCTTAATTATGCTGGTGGTTATGCTTTCAATGGCTGGAGTTCCTCCATTTATTGGATTCTACTCTAAGTTATTTATTCTCCAACAAGTTGTTGCTGAAGGCTATGTTATTCTTGCAGTATTAGCAGTAATTTTTGCAGTTATAAGTGCATATTACTATTTGCAAATTATTAAAACTATGTATTTTTCTGATAAGGACAAATCGATAGTTATCTATGCCCCCCTAGATATGAAGGTTCTACTTTCTATAAATGGAATTCTTATTTTATTAGTTGGTTTAATGCCTAGTTTTTGGATGGAACTTTCGGTTTCATTATTCTAAGCTATTATGTAGAATGATCGCATGATTATTTCACATCGTGGCGTTTCGTTTGATCTACCTGAAAACTCTTTACCAGCATTCAATGCAGCTTGGGAGTATGGAGTAGATGGAATTGAGGGTGATTTCCATCTTACAAAGGATGGCGTAATTGTCTGTATTCATGACGAGGATACAAAAAGAGTCTGTAATCAAAAGTTAATTATTAAAGACTCAACTCTTGAGGAGTTGAAACAACTTAACTTATCCTATAAAGATTCTAAAAATTCAAAAGTAAAAATTCCTACACTGGCTGAAGTGCTTAAAGTTTTGCCTTCTAATAAAAAAATATATATAGAAATAAAGTGTGGTGTTGAGATTATAAAGCCGCTAATTAAAGAGCTGTCAAGATTTAAAATAGATTCCGATCAAGCTGTGATTATTTCATTTGATGAGAAGATTATTAAGGAGTTCAAATTAGAAGTGCCCAATTATAAAGCTTACTGGTTGTATTCATATGAGTTAGACTGTAATATCAATAACATATTAAATGTAATGAATGATATTAAGGCTGATGGACTATCCTCAGATAATAAAAACTCAAAAACTTTAATAGATAGAATCATTGATGCTGGTTTTGAATATCACTCATGGANAATTGATGATATTGATATTGCAAATAAATTGATTAGCTGGAGAGTACAATCNATTACAACAGATAATCCAGGCCAAATTCAAAATGAGTAANAAGATATTTTCAAGTGTTTTTACAGCAATTTTATCTGCCTTCTTTTTCTCTTTTGCAGCTACTACTGCTCCCTATTTCTATGGTGTTGGAGGAGGCGTATTTCTTCTTCTTTCTGTGCGCTATGTTAGTACTTTTATTTTTGCAAGTATTTTAAATAAATCACCTAAGAAAATTAAAAGTAAGGCAACGCACATTAGACTAATACTAATTAGTATTTTTCAAGCGATTTTTATTGCATCATATATGTACTCAATCAGCTTGATTCCATTAAGTTTAGCNGTAGTAGTAATTTATACTTTCCCAATTATTACCTTTTTTGTTAACTCAATACTAAAGAGTAGATCCATTGACTTTTTATCAGCTGCCGCACTTCTAACATCATTACTTGGTATTTGGGTCCTTGTGCAAGGAGACTCAAGTGATTGGAATTTATGGGGCGTTTTTTGGGGCCTTATTGCATCTCTCGCCCAGGTTACTGTAAATATTTTATCTCGCCATAAAAGTGTAGAATCAGGATGGGGCCTAATTCAATATATTATGGTATTGCCTTCTATAGTTTTTGTGTTGATATACTTTATAGTCACTTCAGAACCTATAACTTCAGTAA
>JGI26060J43896_10000058_pt1 | contig 36325 bp, 30 predicted proteins | sample MarorgKNORR_S2LV_6_FD_43896 | JGI IMG/M metagenome (IMG submission 43896) | reverse complement strand
TCTCATCGAAATATATTCTTAATTCCATCATCTGCGCATGGGACAAATCCCGCAAGCGCAGTAATGGCTGGCATGAATGTTGTAGTTGTTAAATGTGACGACGAAGGAAATATAGACTTAAAAGATTTAAAGAATAAAGTTGAAGAAAATAGTCAAAAATTAGCAGGGATCATGGTTACATACCCTTCTACTCATGGAGTATTTGAAGAAGCTATTGGAGAAGTTTGTACTTTAATTCATAATCATGGAGGCCAAGTATATTTAGATGGTGCAAACTTAAATGCCATGGTTGGCCTTACTCGATTGGGTGAATTTGGTGCTGATGTTTGCCATATAAACTTGCACAAAACTTTTGCAATTCCTCATGGTGGTGGTGGTCCTGGTATGGGACCAATTTGTGTAGCTAAACACCTCATTCCATTTTTACCAGGTCATACAAGCTTAGATAATTCAGAAAAAGCAATCCATGCCGTATCGGCAGCACCAATTGGAAGCGCTGGAGTCCTACCAATCTCTTGGGCATATATTGCTATGCTGGGAAATGAGGGATTAAAACTTTCTACTGAGATTGCAATATTAAATGCTAACTATATGGCACATAGACTAAAAGATCATTTCCCAATATTATATCGTGGTGCTAATGGGTATTCAGCACATGAGTTTATTTTAGACCTTCGACCTTTAAAAAGAGACCATAATATTTCAGATGAAGATGTTGCAAAGCGATTGATTGATTATGGTTATCATGCACCTACAATGTCATTCCCTGTTCCTGGAACCTTAATGATCGAGCCAACCGAAAGTGAGTCTAAAAGAGAACTTGACCAATTTTGTGATGCGATGATTTCAATTAGAAAAGAAATCCAAGATATTATTGATGGAAACCTTGATCGAGAAGACAACCCTCTAACCAACGCTCCGCATACTGCTCAAGTTGTAACAAATGACAATTGGACACATCCTTATTCACGAAGTCAAGCAGCATATCCAGCTAAGTGGCTAAAAGAATTTAAATATTGGCCATCTGTTGGTCGTGTTGATAATGCTTTTGGAGATCGTAATTTAATTTGTACCTGCCCTCCTATTGAAGACTACGAAAAAGAATAAGAAAAATATTTAATTTATTAATATAGGTTAGAGCAACTATAATGTCTTGGTTTCTAAAAAATGATATTCTAAAAATCCTTGATGCAACACAAGAAGAAAGAGATAAGCTCCAAAACCATATTATTTATCGATCAATAAATAATATTGATCANTTACAAACCTTTATGNCTAATCATGTCTTTGCTGTTTGGGATTTCATGTCAATTTTAAAATCTCTTCAATCTAAGCTGACTTGTGTAAGTATTCCTTGGATTCCATCTGGCAAAGGAACTCCAGCAAGATTAATAAATGAAATAGTAATTGAAGAAGAATCTGATATAGATCCTCATGGTCAATATATGAGTCATTTTGAAATGTATTGTTATGCAATGAATCAAGCAGGTGCAAATACAGAATCAATTGATGTATTTTTACAGAATTTAAAAACTTCAAATGTTTCTAAATCATTAATTATTAGTAATGCTCCTACAGCTGCAAGAAATTTTGTAACCGAAACCTTCAAAATTTTAGATGCTGCCCAGCCACATGTTATAGCTTCTATGTTTACATTTGGAAGAGAAGAAGTTATTCCAGAAATGTTTAAAAATATTGTCAAAGAAATGGATATCTCACTGCATGGTAAACTCAAGCTATTTAGGTATTATCTTGATCGACATATAGGATTAGATGAAGATGAACATACACCAACTGCATTACGAATGGTGAAAGAGCTCTGCGAAAACAATAAAGACAAATGGATTGAAGCCACAACCGTAGCAAAAAAATGTATGAATGCAAGAATCAAGTTTTGGGATGAAATACTAGAACAAATAGATAAAAATTAAGATAGTAGATGCTCATGTTCTTCCATTAGCTCAAGGTATTGAGTTTCTAATGCATTCATTTTATCCATTGCATTTTGTAAGGCTTCATAGTTGTCAGCATTTTCAGGGTTTTTAGTAATCAATCTTTGTTCTTCTAACTCATCCTCAATTTTTGCAAATCGTTTCTCTAGCCAAGACACTCTATTCCGTTTTTTCTTTTTCTCTGTATAATCTGACTTACTTTTTGATACTTTTTTAATTTTTGTAGAAATAATATCATTAGAATCTTCTATTTTTTTCCATTCATAATATTCATAATTCCCTTCATAAACCTTAATTGTATTATTACCAACTTCAACAGTTATATTAGTAACATTATTAAGAAAATGACGATCATGAGAAATACAGACAATAGATCCACTAAATTGAGTTAATGCATCTTCAACTATATTTCTAGAAATCATATCTAAGTGATTTGTTGGTTCATCTAATAATAATAAGTGAGATGGCTCAACTAGCATTCTACCCATTGCCAGTCTCGCTTTTTCACCTCCAGATAACACTTTAACCAATTTATCAATCTCATCTGATTTAAATAAAAAACTTCCTAGATACGTTCGGATTTGAGTTTCCCCCCACCCCGGGCTAACTTTTTGAATAGTTTCAAATATTGTATCATCTTTATCAAGTATATCAAGTTGGTGTTGTGCGTAATAAGCTGTTTCCACTTTGCTACCTAATAAAATATCTCCTGAGGAAGTACTTTCTACAGCTGCTAACATTTTAAGTAAAGTTGATTTACCTGCACCGTTATGACCCACTAGTCCAATCTTATGTCCTCTTTCAATAGACAGGTTAATTTTATCAAATACTTCAATATCCCCAAAGTTTTTGCTCACATTTTTACATGATGCTATTTTTAATGGTGGTCGAGTAGGCTGCGGCAATGATAATGTTAATGCATTATTATCTTCAAATGGTGCAGAAATTTTATCCATTTTATCTAACATTTTCACTCTACTTTGAACCTGTTTTGATTTAGTACTTTTATATCTAAATCGATCAATAAAACCTTCTGTCTCTTTTATTTGTTTTTGTTGGTTTTTATAAGCATTTTGATTTTGCTCTAATCGTAGAGCTTTCTCAATTTTATATTTTGAATAATTACCATTATACAAAGAAACTTTTTTAAGATCAATTTCAACAATATGATTAACAGATTTATCTAAGAATATTCGATCATGACTAATCATTACCATTCCTCCTCTCCAATCTGTTAAAAATTTTTCTAACCAAATAGTAGCATCTAAATCCAGATGATTAGTGGGTTCGTCTAAAAATAATATATCTGGTTCTTGAAGAAGAATTGAAGCTAATGCAACACGCATCCGCCATCCTCCTGAAAGAATGCTCATTTGTTGGCTTAATTGTTTATCTTTGAAGCCTAAACCATATAATATTTTTTTTGCTTTTTTTTCTATTGTCCAACCACCCAAAGCTTCAAAATGGTTTTGAACTTCACCCAACTCATTGACTAAATGACCATTGTTTTCATCAATAGCAATTGCATTTGTTAATTCATGCATTTTGCTTTCAGTTTTTTTCAATTCAGGGAAAGTACTAAGGACTTCTTCTAAAATTGATTGATTAGAACCTACTATTATATCTTGAGCTAAATATCCAATTGTTGTTGATTTATCTAATTGAACACTTCCAGTGTCTGGACTTTCTTTGCCTAGCATTATTCTAAGAAGTGTGGTTTTTCCAGAGCCATTAGGACCAACAAGTCCTAAGCGCATACGGCTTTTAATAAAAATATTTACATTATTAAATAGATCACCATCCGGAAAAGACTTAGATAGGCTCTCAAGCCTAATCATATATTATTAAAGTGTTCCAAAAATATTAGAACCATGATTTAATTCTAAATTTACTGGGTATATTTTATTTATTAGCTTTGAGTCACCATCAACTTGAACTTGTATAAAATTATCAGTGTGACCTATTACTTTTCCATTCTTAATACTCTCAAATAGTACCGGACGACTTGTATTTATAAATTTATCATTAAAATAATGAGTTTTTTTATTTGAAAGAATACGAAGCATTTTACTCCTATCAGATCTTTTCTTAAAACTAACTACATCTTTATTTTTAATTGCTTCTGTATTTTGTCTTTCAGAATAAGAAAAAACATGTAGATAAGATATATCTAATTCTTTTAAATAATCATATGTCTTATAAAATTCAGAGTCTGTTTCACCTGGAAAACCAACAATAACATCAACGCCAATACAAGCATTTGGAATAAGCTTTTTTATTTTAATTATTTTTTCTTCATATAGCTCACGATTGTATCTACGTCTCATTGATTGTAAGATTTTATTTGAACCTGATTGAAGTGGAATATGAAAATGGGGCATAATTTTTTTTGAAGATGCGCAGAACTCAATAATTTTGCTAGAAAGTAAATTTGGTTCAATCGATGAGATTCTAATCCGATCTAATTCATTTATAGTATCTAATTGCTGAATAAGATCATAAAAAGTTTCAGTTGTTCCATTACCAAAGTCACCTATATTTACACCAGTCAGAATGATCTCTTTGGCACCTTTTTTTGTTATTTTTTTTGCGGTTATCATTGTGTTTTTTATACTATCACTTCTACTTTTACCTCGAGCTAATGGTATTGTACAAAATGAACATGTATAATTACATCCATCTTGAATTTTTAAAAAAGAGCGTGTTCTTTCAGTAGATGAGTATGATGATTTAAATCTATTAATTTCTTTAATATCTGATTGAACTATTTTGGCTTTACCTTTTATATCTAATTTTTCTAGATGTGATAATAAATTAAATTTATCTTGAGCTCCCAAAACTAAATCAACACCTTTAATATTAGAAAGTTCATTAGGCTTTAATTGAGCATAACAACCAATAACAGCTATCGATGAATCAGGATTACGACGTTTTGCTTGTCTGATAAGCTTACGCGCTTCTTTATTAGCATTTTCTGTTACGGAGCAAGTATTCAAAACATAAATATCTGCTTTTTCTTTATAGCTAACTTTTTGAAACCCGTGCTGAATAAACTCTCGAGAAATTGTTCCAGTTTCAGAAAAGTTTAATTTGCATCCCATAGTATGGAAGGCTATACGTTTAGTTGGTGTACTCATAATTTGTAAATATAATGTAAAAAGACTATTTTGAATTAAGCCTAAAACTATTCAATTAATTTTATACATTAAATTTTAGTATTTAAAATTACAATAAAATTTCTTTCAACCCATATAATCCATAATGTATTTTTTTAAATGAACCCAAGCAAGAAAATTGACAAACTACGTGAAGAAATTGATGAAGTTGATCAAAAACTTATGAATCTTCTATTAAAAAGGTTTTCTATAACTAAAAAAATTGGTCAAGTTAAAACTTCAAATTCAATTGGCATTGATGATAACGATCGTGAAAATAAGATTATTAACCATTTGTCAAATAAAGCTAATAATGATTTAAGAAAAGAAGATATTGCAGATATTTTTAAATTGATGTTTAATATTTCAAAAAATCTGCAGAAAATAAAATAGAGATTGTTCTCCATCTTTTCTTTTATTAATATCATGCCTATGAATTACAAGAACACAAAGAATTATTTGAGCTGGTTTTGGTTTTTTAGCCACAAAGGGGTTTCATAGTCCCAAGTATACCAGTATACATTGACTATATTTAAACCCCGACTTTGATCGGGGTTTTTTTTTGCTCAAAATGGATAAAACACAACTATCATTAAAACAATTTGAAGATTTGGTTTCCCAAGGACACCAAACTATACCTGTTTATAAAAGAATTTTAGCAGACCTTTTAACACCCGTTGCTGCTTGGATGCATTTATCTGAAAATAATGATTATGCTTTTTTACTAGAGTCTGTAGAAAAAGGATCACAATACGCTCGTTATTCTTATCTCGGAATTAACCCAACAATGATTTTATCTAATAAAGATGGTAAAACTTTTAGTACTCAAAATGGTAAAACTATAAAAATAGATGGTTCTTTTTTGGATGTTCTTCGAAATATTCAATCAAAATATAATTCTATAAATATTTCTGGGATACCATCATTTACAGGTGGACTTGTTGGTTATCTAGGTTATGAAACAATTTCATGGATTGAAGATATTCCAACCCATAATAAATCAGCTTTAAATATTCCTGATTCTATCTTTATGCTTTTTGAAGATATAATTGCATTTGATCACTTGAAAGGATCTGCTCTTGTAATATCAAATGTTAATGTTAGTTCATCAAGTAAAATAATTGAACAATATAATGCTGCCAATACACGAATTGATACTATTGGAGAATCACTTCATTCTGATTTAAACTATCAAACTCCATTACAAGTTAAACGAAGTAATGTTTCTTCAAATTTTAATAAGTCTTCATTCATAAAAGCTGTCTCGAAAGCTAAATCCTATATAAAAGAGGGCGAAGTTTTTCAATTAGTATTAAGTCAAAGATTTGAAAGAAAAACAAATGTTGAAGCAACTAACCTATATCGTGCCTTAAGGACAATCAACCCCTCTCCTTACATGTTTCATTTAAAAATGAAAGACTTTGATATAATTGGTGCATCACCAGAGTTATTAGTCAAAGTTGAGGATAACATCGTTGAAATTCGCCCTATTGCTGGAACTAGACCGCGTGGAGATAATGAATCTGAGGATGAAAAATTTGCTAAAGATTTAATTAATGACAAAAAAGAACAGGCGGAGCATCTAATGTTGTTAGATCTGGCTCGAAACGATGTTGGTCGCGTATCAAAATATGGATCTGTTACTGTTCCTGAGAATATGATTATAGAAAACTATTCTCATGTTATGCATATTGTATCTGATGTAAAAGGTGAACTCGCTAATGATAAAGATCCTTTTGATGCATTAATGAGTGGTTTTCCTGCAGGTACAGTTACTGGAGCACCAAAAATTCGTGCAATGGAAATAATATATGAATTAGAAAAAGAAAGAAGAGATGTTTATTCAGGTACTATTGGGTTTTTTGACTTTAGTGGTAACATAAACACTTGTATTTCTATCAGAACAATGGTGATTAAAGACGGAACAGTTTCTTTTCAATCCGGTGCGGGAATAGTCTACGATTCAGATCCAAATAATGAGTATGAAGAGACAATAAGTAAAGCTAAAGCTATAATGAAAGCAATTGATTTTGCTGAGAATGGTATGACTTCATGATCCTAGTAATAGATAATTATGATTCATTTACTTACAATCTAGTTCAGATAGCTGGAGTAATAAATCCAGAAATTAAAGTTATAAGAAATGATCAATTTGAATTAGATCAAATAGAAATATGGAACCCATCTCATATTATAATATCGCCTGGCCCTGGAAGACCTGAAAAAGCTGGACATTCAATTTCTATTATTAAAAAATATGGACAGACCATACCAATTCTTGGTATATGCTTAGGCCATCAATCTATAAGTATTGCTTATGGTGGTTCCATAAGTTATTCTAAAGAAATTATACATGGTAAAACTTCAAAAATAAATCATAATGGATCTTTATTATTCAAAGGCATTCAAGGACCATTTAATGCTACTAGGTACCATTCACTTATAGTTGATAAAAAATCTTTACCAAAAGAGTTAATCGTTAATGCTCAATTAAATGATGGATCAATAATGGGAATTGAGCATAAATCACATCCGGTCTATGGAATACAGTTCCATCCAGAATCTATTGCAACAAAAACTGGTGATATTATCATCAATAATTTTCTAAAAATGCATATATGAAAAAGATTCTAAACCAAATATTGGCGGGTAAAAACTTGTCACAGAACGAAGCTTCCATTGTGATGAATGAAATTATGTCAGGAAAGTTTAATGATGCACAAATTGCTGGTTTTTTAATTGCACTTAGAACAAAAGGCGAAACAGTAGAAGAAATTTCAGGGCTTGCAGAAGCTATGCGAAATAAGATGATAAAAGTGTCGCTTGATTGTAATGCAATTGATATGTGCGGTACTGGGGGTGATTCTACTGGAACATTTAATATTTCTACTGCAGCATCTTTTGTGACAGCTGGTGCTGGAGTTCATGTCGCAAAACATGGAAACCGATCAATGACATCTAAATCAGGTTCTGCTGATGTTTTACAAGCACTAGGGATTCCAATTAATAAAGCTATAGAAGAATCAACAAAAGATATTGAAGAAATTGGTTTGGGTTTTATGTTTGCTCCATCCTATCACCCTGCAATGAAATACGCAAGTGGAGCGAGAGCAGCTTTAGCAATAAGAACCGTATTTAACATATTAGGCCCACTTTGCAATCCTGCGAATGTGAAGGCTCAAGCAATGGGTGTTTTTAGTCCAAACTATACTGAGGTTCAAGCAAAAGTATTAAAAAAGCTTGGATCAAGTGATGTTATGATATTTTGTGGTAGAGACGGTTTAGATGAAATAACGACAACAAGTACAACTAAAATTACTCAAATGCAAAATTATGGAGAGATACAGACTGAAGAATTTGATACTTCAAAATTAGGCTTTAAAAAGACTGCAATGATTGACCTTAAGGGCGGAAATCCTTCTGAGAATGCAACAATAATAAAATCAATCTTAAATGGGGAAAAAGGCCCACGAAGAGATATAGTATTGATTAATGCTGCAGCAGGAATTGTTGTTGGTGGGCAAGCAAAAAATTTAAAAGATGGACTAATGCTTGCAATTGAATCAATAGATTCTGGAAGTGCTCTAAATATCTTAACCCAATTAGTATCATGAATATTTTAGAAGAAATATTAAGCTATAAGAAGAAAAATGTTATTAATAATATATTAATTGATGAGACTAAAAGCTTTAACACATTAAGTCTTAAAGATGCACTTTCAAAAAAAGGTCTATCTTTAATAGCTGAAATAAAGATGAAATCTCCAAGTGAAGGAATAATTTTAAAAAATGCTGACCCTGTACAGATTGCAAAAGATTATGAGTCTGCAGGAGCCGATGCAATATCTGTATTAACTGATCAAAAATATTTTGGTGGAAATATTGATATTTTGTCATCGGTAAAAGATTCAGTTTCAATACCTGTAATATTAAAAGATTTCGTTGTTAATCGTTCTCAAATTTATCAAGGTGCAAATGCTGGAGCTGATGCATTTTTACTTATTACTGAAGCATTAAAGTCAACTCAGTTAGAAAGTTTTATTGACATCGCTAAAAAAATAAATCTAGATGTTTTAGTTGAGTTTCATTCAGAACAAAATTCTAAAATAATTAGAGATCTTTGTCCACTAATTGTTGGGGTAAACTGCAGAGATCTAACAACAATGAATACAAATATTAATTACTTCCTAAAAATGTTCCATAAGTTACCTGAAAATTCAGTAAAAGTTGCTGAAAGCGGAATACAGAAATCAGATCATTTAAAATTTATAAGTGATATAGGGTATGACGCAGCGTTAGTTGGTACATCGTTAATGAAAACAGGGAATCCTGGAAAAGCATTAGAAAGATTGAAGAGTGGTAGCCTATGATTCCTACTAAAATATGTGGAATAACAAGGATCGAAGATGCCAAAGTAGCCATTAAAAATGGTGCTAGCGCATTAGGCTTTATTTTTTATAATAGAAGTCCTAGATATATTACAATTAAAGATGCTACAGCAATTTCAAAAACTATTTCAAATTCAACTTCACGTGTTGGGGTTTTTGTGAACCATGACCAAGCTTTTATTAACAATGCAATAAAAGATATTCCATTAAACATGATTCAACTTCACGGTGATGAATCTCAAGAATTTTGTAAACAATTTTCAGTTCCTGTAATAAAAGCAATCAAAATAAAAGATGAAGAAAGCCTGAATATTATAGAAGAATATAATGTTGATAGTTTTTTATTGGATACATATTCAGAAAATAAATTTGGTGGTACTGGTAAATCCTTTAATTGGGGATTATTAAATAATTATACTAATAAACCAATAATACTTTCAGGTGGGCTTACTTCGGTTAATATTTTAGAGGCTATTTCAATTGTAAACCCAATTGCAATAGATGTTAATAGTGGCGTTGAATTATCTCCTGGAAAGAAAAACCATAAATTAATTGAACAATTCTTTAGAACTATTAAAGATACAAAATCATTGGGTTTTAGTTTTGAATAAACTATTTGATAATTATAGTCTTCCTGATAAAAATGGTCATTTTGATAAATTTGGTGGAAAGTATGTTCCTGAAACCTTAATCCCTGTTTTAAATGAATTAGAAGATTCATATTTAAAAGCAAAAGAAGATAAATCATTTCAAAATAAACTAAATGACTTACTCAAAAACTATTCTGGCAGAAAGACACCTTTATATTTTGCTGAAAGAATATCTAATGAATTAGATTTTAATATATGGCTAAAACGTGAAGATCTGAATCATACTGGAGCACATAAAATCAATAATGCTCTTGGCCAAATATTATTAGCAAACTTAATGGGTAAAAAAAGAATTATTGCTGAAACTGGCGCTGGACAGCATGGTGTTGCAACAGCAACCGTCGCAGCACAATTTGGTTTAGAGTGTATTATATATATGGGTGAAGAAGATATTAGAAGGCAAAAATTAAATGTTTATAAAATGAAATTTCTTGGAGCAGAAGTAAGGCCAGTTTCATCAGGAAGTAAAACATTAAAGGATGCAACAAATGAAGCTATTAGAGATTGGGTAAGCAATGTTGAAACCACATATTATATTATTGGTTCAACAGTAGGTCCTCACCCCTATCCTATGCTAGTTAGAGATTTTCAATCGGTAATTGGAAATGAAACAAAAAAACAATTTAAACTTCAAGCAGGATATGATTTACCTGATAGATTAGTTGCTTGTATTGGAGGAGGATCAAATGCTCTAGGATTATTTTATCCTTTTTTACAAGATGATGTAATTATTGTTGGTGTAGAAGCAGCAGGAAAAGGATTAGAATCGGGTCAACATGCGGCAACTATTAGTAAAGGCGAGTTTGGAGTTCTTCATGGTGCAGCTTCAATATTACTTCAAAATAAAGAAGGACAAGTCTCTCTGCCTCACTCAATATCTGCAGGATTAGATTATCCTGGTATAGGCCCCGAGCATAGTTATTTATATGAATCGAAAAGAGTAGAATATGAAACCGCAACAGATAAAGATGCATTAGAAGCATTTCAGTGGTTATCTGAAAAAGAAGGTATCCTTCCAGCTCTTGAAACTGCTCATGCTTTCGCTTATTTAAGAAATCATCATGGTAAAATAAAAAAAGGTGAAAATATAGTTTTATGTTTATCAGGTCGTGGAGATAAAGATGTTGAAACAGTAGCAAGTGAATTGGGCCTAGTTATATGAATCGTATTAAAAAAATATTTTTAAAACCGAAAGAAAAGCTCATTCCTTTTCTTACCGCTGGTTATCCCAATATANATAGTACCTTAGAATTAGTTTTAGCTGCAGTTGATGCAGGTGCAGATATGATTGAAATTGGCATCCCTTTTTCNGATCCACAAGCTGATGGACCTGTTNTTCAAGAATCAAGTGATCAGGCTTTGAAAAATGGAATAACATTGAAAACTATATTTAACCAAGTTGAACAAATTAGAAATATCAGTGAAGTTCCTATCGCATTAATGGGTTATTACAACCCTATCCTTAAAATGGGACATCATAAATTTATTGATTATTGCGTTAACTCAGGTGTTGATGGAATTATATTGCCAGATCTTCCATTAGAAGAAGCACAACCTTTCTGCCTCACAGCTAAAATAAAGAAAATATCCCCCATATTGTTAGTAGCACCAAATACAGCTAATGATCGAATTAAAAAAATATCAAAAATGGCGGGTGATCTTATTTATGCAGTAAGTATTCTTGGTGTTACTGGTAATAATATCAAATCAAAAATAGATCTAAAGAGTTATTTAAAAAGGGTTCGTAATAATAGTGAGACACCATTTATCGTAGGGTTTGGAATTAGTTCACGTGAAGATGTTAAATGGTTCAATCAATATTCAGATGGGGCAGTTGTTGGTTCCGCAATTATTAATAAGATTAACAAAAGTTCAAACCCAATTAAAACAACAGAAAATTTAATTAAAGACTTGAAAGGTATAAGATGAACACAATTGGTATTCAAGGAGGGGAAGGTAGCTTTTCAGAAGAGGCTGCTAATAAATTTTGTAAAAACCATGGATTAACTAATTTCAAAATTATTTACCAGATTTCATCTGAGCATGTACTATCTAGCGTTGAGAATGGAAAAACGGATTATGGAGTTTTTGCAATGGAAAATGCACAAGGCGGTGTAGTCATAGAAAGTGTTGAAGCACTTTCAAAATATCGTTGTGACATAATTGAAATGTTTCACATCCCCGTTAATCAAAACTTACTTGGAGTTACAGGTACTAACATTGGTGATATAATGGAAATTCATTCACACCGACAAGCTTTACGTCAATGCAAAGATTATTTAAGTGAACATTTTTGGTCACGGCCATTAATAGAAGAAGATGATACAGCTGAAGCAGCTAGAAGGTTGTCTGAAGGAAAACTTCCTGCAAATGCTGGCGTTATCGCAAATCAAGCTTGTGCTGAGTTATATAGTCTTGAAATTCTAGAAAAAAGTATTCATGACTTAAAACATAATCTGACTTTATTTCTTGGGATAAAAAAATTGGAGGAGGCATGAATTCAGTTGGAATAATTGGCTTGGGTCGATTTGGAAAAGTATTGGCAAATATTTTACAAAAAGGATTCACAATTAAAGTTTACGATAAAAGCTTAAACACTTCAATTCATGGTATAGAGAAAAGTAGTCTTAAGGATGTATTAAAGGAAAAAACGATTTTTATTGCAGTTCCAATAAGAGAGTTTGATAATGTAATTAATAAAATTTCACCACTTCTTAAAAAAGGAACAACCATTATTGATGTATGTTCTGTAAAAAAATATCCAACAGAAATAATGAAAAAGAAATTAGATCCTGACATAGGTATTATTGCAACGCATCCAATGTTTGGTCCTGATTCATTTTTGTCAAATAACAAACTTAAAATAATGATGAATAATACTAGAGATAAAAACCAAGCTTTTACTTTTTGGAAAAGGTTCTTTACTGATCAAGGAATAAAAGTCATGGAAATGACACCAGATAAACATGATGAAATGGCAGCAAAGACTCAAGGAGTAACTCATTTCTTAGGTCGTATGTTAAAAGAGTATGGCATTCATAAAACAGAAATTGACACTCAAGGATTTAAAGATTTATTAGACCTTGTTGATCAAACATGTAATGATACTTGGGAGCTTTATGCTGACTTACAACTTTTTAATCCTTATACAGAAAACATGATAAAAGAATTAAAATCGGCAACAGCTTCTTTAGATAATAGATTAAAGGAATTACATAATGTGGAAAATTAATAGCTGGCGTGACTACACAATCAAACATATTCCTAATTACCCTGACCAAAAACATCTATCTAAAGTTGAAAAGACTTTAAAAAGTTTTCCTCCTCTAGTTTTTGCTGGTGAAGTAAGATCTTTAAAACGTTCATTAGCTGAAGTATCTGATGGTAATGGTTTTTTATTACAGGGAGGAGATTGCGCAGAAAGTTTTTCTGAGTTTAATGCAGATAATATTCGTGATACTTTTAGAGTCATTTTACAAATGGCTGTAGTTTTAACATCCGGTATAAATTTACCCGTTGTCAAAGTAGGGCGAATGGCTGGTCAATTTGCAAAACCAAGATCAAATGAAACTGAAACAATAAATGGTGTTGAACTACCAAGTTATACTGGAGATATTATTAATGATATAAATTTTGATAAAAAATTAAGACAACCTGACCCTGAGCGAATGCTAAAAGGATATTCTCAAGCTGCTTCTACTCTAAATTTGCTTAGAGCTTTTGCTGATGGTGGCTATGCAGATCTTAGGCATGTTAATTCTTGGAACATGGGGTTTGTTAAAAGCGATCCCAATGGAGAAAGATATCATCATCTAGCTCACCAAATCCAAGATAGCTTAAATTTCATGGATGCTTTAGGAATAAATTCAAATAACACACCTCAACTAAAAACAGTCGATTATTTTACAAGTCATGAAGCATTACTTCTACCTTATGAAGAAGCNCTTACTCGTGTTGATTCAACTTCAGGTGATGTTTATAATACTTCTGCACATTTTGTTTGGATTGGTGATAGAACAAGATTTAAAGATAGTGCCCATGTTGAATTTTGCCGTGGAATTAAAAACCCTATTGGAATAAAATGTGGCCCTTCATTAGACCCCAACGAATTAATTGAATTGTTAGATATTTTAAACCCAAGTGATGAGGCTGGCCGTATAACTTTAATTACTAGATATGGATATGAACAAATTGAAACCTATCTCCCTAAACTTATAAGAAAAATAACCACGGAAGGTAGAACTGTGGTCTGGTCCTCTGATCCAATGCATGGCAATACAACTAAAAGCAGAGTTGGAATCAAAACTCGTCCTTTTGATCATATAATAGAAGAACTAAAAAAGAATATTCAAATACATAAAGCTGAAGGTTCACGAGCTGGAGGAGTTCACCTTGAAATGACAGGTCAAAATGTTACTGAATGCACAGGTGGTTTAGATAAAATTTCTGAAGATAATCTATCTGACAGATATAGAACTCATTGTGATCCTCGATTAAATGCAAATCAAGCTATAGAATTAGCTTTTATGATAGCTGATGAATTAAAAAANAATGTCTATTAAAGGAACAGTTACATTACCTGGTGATAAATCATTATCACATAGAGCTCTAATTTTTGCAGCTATGTCAAACGGCGAATCGCAAATTTCAAATTTGTCAAATGGAAGTGATGTGATTTCTACGCGTAAATGCTTAGAACATTGCGGTATTGAAATATTTGATAAAGAGCATACAACATTTATTCGTGGAGGTAAGTTTACTGATCCGATAGTTGATTTAAATTGTGGGAATTCTGGAACTACAACTCGTTTGTTATTAGGACTGCTAGCTGGAAAAGGAATTAACGCTAGATTTGTTGGCGACAAATCGCTTTCATCAAGGCCTATGGATAGAGTTTTAGATCCATTAGGTAAGATGGGATTAAAATCAAAAAGCAATGATGGAAAGCTACCTATATCAATTTTTAAAAGTAATTTAAATGGTATTTCACATACTTCATTAATCCCAAGTGCACAGATAAAATCAGCAATTCTATTGGCTGGGATTGAAGCAAGTGGCGAGACTTCAACTACTGAAAGTATTCTATCAAGAAATCATTCAGAAATAATGCTCAAAAAATTAGGGGCAACATTTTCAACAAATAATTTAACAAATACAATTTCAAAATCTACCTTATCACCATTAATTAATTTTAATGTACCAGCAGATCCTTCTACTTCTTCATTTTTTTCTACGGCTGCAATACTTTTGCCTAACTCATCAATTACCCTTAAAAATATTTTATTAAATCCAACACGAATTGGGTTTTATAAGATAGTTAATAGAATGGGTGCGACATTAGTTTATTTAAATGAGAAACTTTCATTTGGAGAAAAAGTTGGTAGTATAAAGGTAATTTCAAGCAAATTAAAAAATATTCATATTTCAAAAAATGATGTACCAGGATTAATAGATGAATTACCTTTAATTGCTTTATTAGCTACTCAAGCAAAAGGTATAACTGAAGTTAGGGATGCAAAAGAATTAAGATTTAAAGAATGTGATAGAATAAAAGCTATTTGCAAAAACCTAATCAATATGGGTGCTAATATTAAAGAGCTTGATGATGGGTTTATTATTAAGGGTCCCACTCCTTTAAAAGCAGCAAAAATTAAAACATATAATGATCATCGTATCGCTATGACATTTGCTATTGCTGGACTTATTTCAAATGAAGATATAGAGCTTGATAACCCCGATTGTGTTTCAATTTCATTTCCTAATTTTTTTCAACAACTAAAAAGACTTAAAAAATGAAGCATTTTGCAGTTATTGGCTGTCCAATTAAACATAGCTTGAGTCATATTCTTCATAAGGAAATTTATAATCAACTGGATATAAGTGCATCTTATGAAAAAAAAGAGGTTCCTAGAAATCAATTAGATAAATTTGTTAATACAAACACATTAAATGGTTTTAATGTCACTCTTCCACACAAGCAGACTATATTACCTTTTTTAAAAGCCCTTGATGATTCTGCTAAAGTAATTGGCGCAGTTAATTGTGTTTATAAAGGGAAGGGATATAATACTGATTGGATTGGTTTTCTTGAAACAATTAATAACTATGATTTATCTATAAATAATAAAAACTGTATCATCATTGGTGCTGGTGGAGCCGCAAGAGCAATTGCATATGCATTAATAAAAAAAGGTATTAAGTCTATATCAATAAAAAATAGATCATTCGAAGCAAAGCAGAAATTTTTAAAATGGATTGATAATCTTCATCCAACAAATAGTTCAAATCAAAACCCTAATATAATAATTAATTGCACACCACTTGGAATGTGGCCTGAAATAAATTTTATGCCAGATATAGAAATAAATGATCAACTAACTCTAATCGAAACTGTTTATAATCCTTTTGAAACAAAATGGTTAAAGTATGGAAAAGAAATTGGAGCAAAGACAGTAAATGGTTTAGAAATGTTTATTTCGCAAGGAATAGCTTCAGCCGAGCTATGGCTGGGTGAAAAAATTTCAAAAAAAATTGAATTAGAAAAAGTAAAAAAGGTATTAAAATCAGAATTATGTTAAAACAACTCAAATTTCTAACTGCAGGTGAATCACATGGACAAGGACTTCTAGGAATCTTAGATGGCTTACCAGCAGGGTTAGAAATCTCTGAAAATTATATTGATTCACATTTATTGCGAAGACAAATGGGACATGGTCGAGGTGGCCGAATGAAAATTGAACAAGACCATGCAGATATATATTGTGGGGTAAGACATGGAAAATCTCTCGGTTCACCAGTTGGTCTTATTGTTAAAAACAAAGATTGGGAAAACTGGACAAAAAAAATGTCAGTTACGCCAATAGAAGAAGAAATTCGTAAGGTTACTCTTCCCCGACCTGGTCATGCAGACCTTGCTGGAATTCAAAAATATGGCTTTGATGATATTAGAAATGTTCTCGAACGATCAAGTGCAAGAGAGACGACTATGAGAGTAGCTCTCGGCTCATTATGTAGAAAACTTTTAGAAGAAATTGATATTCAAATTGGAAGTCGAGTTGTGCAAATTCATAATATCAAAGATGAAAGTAGTTTACCAATAGATCTTGGTCCTAATAAATTGAGCCAGATTGTAGATTTATCTCCAGTAAGATGTCTAGATAAAAAATCAGAAACTAAAATGATTGAAACTATTGATACTGCAAAAAAAATGGGTGACTCAGTTGGAGGAATTTTTGAAGTTATAGCTAGTGGCTTACCTTATGGTCTAGGCAGTTACACACAATGGGACCGTAAACTTCAAGCGCGCATTACAGCAATGATGATGAGTGTAAATGCTTTTAAAGGAATTGAAATAGGTGAAGGTTTTAGTGAAACAGAAAAATTTGGAAGTGAAATACATGATGAAATAGGCCATGATGGGGAAAAATTTACTCGATATACAAATAATGCTGGAGGTATTGAAGGTGGTATGAGTAATGCTCAACCACTTCTAATCCGTTTAGCAATGAAACCTATTCCAACATTAATTAAACCGCTTAAATCTGTTGATATAAATTCGATCGAAAGTAAAAAAGCACATAAAGAACGAACTGATTCTTGCGCTGTCCCTGCTGCCTCAATAATTGCTGAAAGTATGCTGTGTTTTGTTATAGCAGATGCAATACTAGAGAAATTTGGTGGAGATTCAATGGATCAGCTAAAAGCACACATGAAAACTACTGCTAAGTACTAATGAATTATTATTTAATTGGAATGATGGGTTCAGGCAAATCTACAGTTGGCAAGTTATTGGCAAAAAAACTAAAAACTCCTTTCTTAGATTTAGATCATTATATTGAATTAAAAAATAAAATGTCTATCCAAGATATATTTAAAGAAAAAGGCGAAAATTACTTTAGAGAGTTAGAAGTAGATGCTTTATCAAATATTGAAGGTTCAAAAGTAGTCGTTGCCTGTGGTGGTGGAATTATTTTAGATCATCGGAATAGAAAAAAAATAAGTTCTAATGGTAAGGTTGTTTTTCTTAAAGCTTCAACTTCAAGTTTAAATAATCGTTTACTTTCAAATATAAATCGTCCACTTTTAAATGATAAAAATATAGAAGCAGAACTAATAAAAATATGGAACCAGAGAAAAAAATACTATTATGATACTGCAGAGATAATAATTAATACTGATGGTATAAATCCGGAAACCTTAAGTAATCAAATTATTGAGAAGTTAAACGAATGAAAATAGTTCAAGTTAAATTAGGTAATAGATCTTATTCAATTCATATTGAGTCTGGTATAATTAAAAAATGTCCTTCGATCCTAAATGAGCATAATAATGGGCAAAAATGGATAATTATTTCACAACATAATTTAATGGAATTTTTTGGATTTAATTTTTTGAAAGAATTAAAAAACAATAATTTTGATGTTGATTTTATTACTCTTCCAAATGGTGAAACTGCTAAAAGCATAAATGAATATAGTCGAATTATTAATCAAATGATTGAATATGGCTGCGATCGAAAGTCATCTATAATATGCTTAGGAGGTGGAGTTGTTGGAGATGTTAGCGGTTTTGTTGCTTCATCCTTTATGCGAGGAATTAATTATTTTCAGATTCCCACAACTCTTCTTGCTATGGTAGATTCATCTATTGGTGGTAAAACCGGTATTAATGTATCACAAGGTAAAAACTTAGTTGGTGCAATTTATCAACCAAAAGCCGTTCTAATTGACCCTGATCTTTTATATTCGCTACCAAAAGAAGAAGTCAATTCTGGTATAGGTGAGATAATTAAATATGGCGCAATTTGGGACAAAAAATTTTTAGGCCAAGTGAAATTATGGATGAAAGATATAAATACCTTTCCTTTTGAAATTGCGATCTCTAAATCTTGCGAAATCAAGGCTGAAATCGTATCAAAAGATGAAAAAGAAAATGGTATTAGAATAATTCTTAATTTTGGACATACAATTGGTCATGCACTCGAATCACATCTTGGCTATGGTAAGATTAGACATGGTGAAGCTATTGCTTTTGGTATGAAATGCTCTGGTTATATTTCAGAAAAGCTAAATTATATCACAAAAGAAGACTTGCGAATTTTAACCAATACAATTAATTCCTTGCCTTTACCTCAATTACCAAATATTAACCCTAATCATTTATTACCATTTATTAAGAATGATAAAAAAGCTGAAAAGGGCAGATTAAATTTTGTTGTATTAGATAATTTAGGAAATGCTAAAACTACAACTTTGGTTGATGAAAAATTAATTATAGAATCTTTAAAGGTCCTTAATTGAAGTTCTTTGTTATAAACGGTCCAAACTTAAATCTACTTGGTGTTCGAGAACCTGAATTATATGGTCATGAAACATTATTAGATATTAAAGAATGGTTAAATAGCCAGAAAGAGTCCGAAGGCCATTCTTTTCTATGGTTTCAGTCAAATCATGAAGGTGAGATAATAGATCATATTCATAGCGGGATTGATAAAGCTGATGGAATCATAATTAACCCTGGTGCTTTTACTCATTATTCTTATGCTATTAGAGATGCTATTGAATCTGTAAATATCCTAACAGTCGAAGTACATTTAAGTAACATACATTCACGTGAAGATTTTAGAAAGACATCTGTAATTAAAGATGTCTGCATCGCTCAATATTTTGGCTTAAAAAAATTAAGTTATCTAGAGGGCTTAAAAAAATTGCTTACTATTCTTCAATAACTTATTATCTATGGTACTCTTGAATAGACTTTACTTTAATCTCTCGACCATTTAAACGGATAGCTCTGACTGCAGCTTCTGCACCAGAAAGAGTAGTTATCACTTGAATTCCTTTTTTTATACATGCTCTTCCTATTGATTCTTCATCATATCTTGCGGTTGCTCCCATAGGAGTATTAATAACTAAACTTATTTCATCATTTTTTATACTATCTACTACATTTGGTCTTCCTTCACCAACTTTAAATACTGACTTAGCGTTAATCCCATTCCGTTTCAATTCTTTAGCTGTACCGATAGTTGCAATTATATCAAATCCAAGTTCAGTTAAGTCTCTAGCTGTAGGAATAATATCAAGTTTATCAGCATCATTAACCGAAATAAAAACATTCCCAGATTCAGGGATAGCATTCCCTGCACTAATTGAAGCACGCCTAAAAGATTCGCCCATTGAATTAGATATACCCATTACTTCTCCTGTTGATTTCATCTCAGGACTTAAAAAAATAGATTCTTCTGGAAATTTATTAAAAGGTAGGACGGCTTCTTTAACAGATACATGATTTATGCTATCCCATGGGTTTAAATCAAAATCTTTTATTTGTTTTCCTGTAGCAATTTGTGCAGCAATTCTCGCTAATGGTGTGTTTGTTGATTTGCTAACGAAAGGTACCGTACGGCTCGCTCTTGGATTTACTTCTAAGACATAAACTATTCCATCTTTGTAAGCAAATTGTAAATTAATCAGGCCAATTACATTTAATTCTAAAGCTAAAGATTTAGTTATTCTTATAATTTCATCCGTTGCTTCTGTTGTAATACGATAAGGTGGCAATACACAGGCTGAATCGCCAGAGTGTATTCCAGCTTCTTCAATATGTTGCATAATTGCTCCAATGTGAACTTCTTTCCCATCACTTAGTGCATCAACATCAAATTCAAAAGCATCCTCTAAAAATTGATCAATTAGAATTGGATGACCTTCAGTGACATCAGCATTCCTTGAAATATAGTCAACTAATTGATCTTTTGAATAAACAATTTCCATTGCCCGACCACCCAATACATAACTTGGCCTCGCCAAAACAGGAAATCCAATGTTTTCTGCAACTGCTATAACTTCATCAAGAGTTCTACCTGTACCAAATTGTGGACATGTTACACTTAGTTTATCTAAAATTTTACCAAATTTTTCGCGATCTTCTGCTAAATCTATATTTTTAGGAGATGTTCCTATTATAGGAACGCCAGCTCTTGCTAAATCATTAGCTATTTTTAATGGAGTTTGTCCACCAAATTGAACTAAAACCCCATCGGGCTTTTCAAACTCTACAATATTAAGTACATCTTCAAATGTTACTGGTTCGAAATATAATCTATCTACTAAATCAAAATCAGTACTTACAGTTTCAGGATTACAATTCACCATTATTGTTTTGAATCCTTGATCTTTCAAACCAAAGACTGCTTGAACACAGCAATAATCAAATTCAATCCCTTGTCCAATTCGATTAGGACCACCACCAAGTATTATAACTTTTTTCCCTTTTAACGGATCAATCTCATTTTCAATATCATAAGTAGAATAACAATATGGTGTTTCAGCTTTAAACTCTGCAGCACATGTATCAACTACTTTATATGACGGTAAAATAGATTCTTCTTTGCGCTGTTCTCTAATCTCTAATTCAGTTTTTCCTTTCATTCGAGCTATTTGTTTATCTGAAAAACCTTGCTGTTTTAATTCACGCAGTTCTGTGTCATCATTTATTTCAACTAACATTTTAATTTGGTTTAAAAACCAAGGATCAATTTTTGTTACATTAAAGACGTCATCAACCGATTGACCTTCTAAAAATGCTTGTCTTACTTTTAAAAGTCTAAATGCAGTTCCATAGCGAAGAGAAGACATATCTAATGACCTTGCTCGGTTTAAATCAGGGTCACCTTCTGCAACTGGTTTTGCCTCTAAACCTTCCAATCCTACTTCCAACGATCTATAAGCTTTTTGAACTGATTCTCGAAATGTTCTCCCAATTGACATAACCTCTCCAACGCTTTGCATTTGAACACCTAAATGACCAGAGGCTGAAGGAAATTTTTCGAAATCAAATCGTGGAACTTTTGTAACTATGTAATCAATTGTTGGTTCAAAAGCAGCTAATGTTTTACCAGTAATATCATTAGTAAGCTCATCCAATGTATATCCAACTGCTAACTTTGCCGCAACTTTTGCAATAGGAAATCCAGTTGCTTTAGACGCAAGCGCTGAAGAGCGACTAACCCTAGGATTCATTTCAATAATAATCATCCGACCATTTTCAGGGTTTACAGCAAACTGTACATTTGAACCTCCTGTTTCAACTCCAATTGTTCTTAAACATTTTATAGCCCAATTTCGCATTTGTTGGAATTCTTTATCTGAAAGTGTCATTGCTGGGGCTACAGTGACTGAATCACCAGTATGAACTCCCATAGGGTCGATGTTTTCTATTGAGCAAATAATTATTACATTATCAGCTTTGTCACGGACTACTTCAAGTTCAAACTCTTTCCACCCAAGTAATGACTCCTCAACTAATACCTCCTTAATTGGACTCGCAGATAAGCCATTTTCAATTAATTTTTGGAATTCATCATAATTATAAGCAACAGAACCACCTGTACCACCCATTGTGAATGAAGGTCTAATTATAATTGGGAAATTCATAGTATCAAGTAATGACTCAGCTTCTTTCCAAGTATTTACAAATCCACCTTGAGCAGTATCAATGCTAACTTCATCCATTGCTTGTTTAAATCGTTCTCGATCTTCGGCTTTATCTATAGCATCTACTTGTGCGCCAATTAATTGAACACCATATTTTTCAAGTATACCTTCTTTATGAAGCGCTATTGCAATATTAAGTGCAGTTTGACCTCCAACAGTTGGAAGTATTGCATCAGGTTTCTCTTTTTGAATAATGGCCTCGACATAATCAGTTGTAATTGGTTCAATATAAGTCGCATCAGCAAGTTCGGGGTCAGTCATTATAGTTGCAGGATTTGAATTTACAAGAATGACTTTATATCCTTCTTCTTTTAGTGCGCGAGTAGCCTGAGTCCCAGAGTAATCAAACTCACACGCTTGACCAATAATTATTGGACCTGCGCCAATTATCAATATTGAATCTATATCTTTTCTTTTTGGCATTTATTTAATTCCTAATAAAAACTTTATCATCAATACCTTTATTAATTATATAATTTGAAAATTTCATACTTATTTCACCCTTGAATTCATCATTTTTAAAATTAAAGCCACTAGCTTTTGCTAAATCATTATCAGAGTTAAATAAAAGATCACTGTTAAAATTATTTTTTATTCTACTAATCTCTTTAATTCCTATTACTAATTTTGTTTCTTCAGGAACCATTAAATTATTAATGTTTATATAATATGTTTTTATTGAAAATATTTTTTCTTTATCCATAGAAATATCAATTTCAGTTATAATCCAGTCTTTTGCATCAATCAACAAACTCATGGTTATATTCGATTCTTCAGATTGAAAATTCTTAATGGGTAAATCTATAGAATCTGGATTAACAGTTCCGGTTATAAAATAAAATTGTTTATTATCTCGAATTGTACGATTTACTTCTGTTATATAATTAAACATTTCAAATAACTGATTTGGATTATTATTAATTCCAGTTTTAGGAATTATAGCAAAGCCATTAGTTTTAATATTTAATTTATCAGGTTTTTTATAGAACATCTTTATCTTCTTTTTTGGCATTCTAAAACCTGTCATATTAATTTTTATATTAATATCAACTTGATAGTCTTCAATCTTTGAAAATTGTGTGATAATTCTATTTTTAATTTTTTGAAGATCGGTGTGTTGAGATTTAATTGGAACAAATAGAAAAATCATGAAGATAAAATTATATTTTTTCATGATTTTATATCCTTATTTAAAAAAACAAAAGCAGAAATTCCAAAAAATATTAAACTATAAGTAATAAGAATGCCTAATTTTTTTCCAATTACTGCCCATGGTATCGGATCTTTAAAAGCATCAAGCCAAATATTAAAATAGCTTACAAAAATATAAGGTTCTATTTTCGTGAAAAAGTCCAATGGAATTGCAATTATTATATAGCCTACAATAATTAAAAACATTGCTCCAATAATTGGTCCAATCCCATTATTCACCATTGAAGAAAACATAAAACAAAGCGTTGAAACCATACACATAACAATAATTGCTAATGAAAAAGAAAGAAGCATTCTAAGCCAAGCTTCACTTTCATTTATAACAAGAATCCCATTATCGATAACTATTAAATCACCCGTCCCAAGCACCAGAGAACCAATACCAAGACTCCAAAAAGCGCAAAAAATAACAAGCGAAGCAGAATAGATATAACTAGCTAATAATTTTGATAATAAAATTTTAAACCTACTAACTGGTCGAATTAGAGTTAGTCTAAATATTCCATTTGATCCATCAGCTGCAACTGCATCTCCAGCAGCTAAAGTAATTAAAAATGGAATGTGAATCCAAAGTGCATTCATAATAATATATGTAGCGAGAAATGCATTAATAATAGAGCCAACAATCATAAAGGAACCTTCAAATCCTCGTGCATAATCATTTTGCAAGCTTTCACTTCCATACATAAAGCCCCATAATATCAAAGGCATCAATATAGAAATCCCAATAAAGCCGATATAGCTGCGCCATCTTCCAGTAATGACCAATAATTCATTATGAATTAAACTAAGCATTAAACTTTATTTTTAATTCCTATCTTTGATAAATAAATATCTTCTAAACTTGTTTTAGGAATTATAGCTGATACTAATATTTTATTTTGCACTAATATATTCACAAGCTCAGATATTTTATTTGGAACTATACTAACTCTTAAAACACCCTCTCTTACATCGCAACGATGTATCCACTTATATTCTGATAATAAGTTGATAGACTTTTCTGTTTGATCAACATGTATTTCTGTCATTAATATTTCTGAGTTTTTAAGTAAATCTTCAATCTTACCCGCTGTTATAAGTTTTCCTGAATTAATCATGGCAATATGTGAACAAATCTTTTGTACTTCATCTAGTAAGTGAGATGAAATAAAGACGGTAATCCCTTCTGAAGACAACTCACCAACTAAATCTCTGATTTCTTTCATCCCTTCTGGGTCAAGTCCATTTGTTGGCTCATCTAATATAAGTAATTTAGGATTCCCCATGAGTGCTTGAGCTATTCCAAGTCGTTGTTTCATCCCTTGAGAATACGTTTTTACCTTATCATTAGCGCGATCACCCAAACCTGTACGATCCAAAACTTTTTGAATATTTGAAAAATCAGTACCATCCATTCTTGCTAACATTTTAAGATTAGTTTTAGCTGATAAATGTTTATGAAAATCTGCTCTTTCAATCAAAGCACCAACATCAGATAGTGCTTTATTCCCATTTTTCTGGATAGATTTTCCGTTGATAAAAACTTCGCCCGCATCTGGTGATATTAATGCTGTCATTATTCGAATAGTTGTTGATTTTCCACTTCCATTTGGACCTAAAAACCCATAAACAGAGCCGTCAGGTATTTGNAGACTTAAATTGTTTACTGCTTTACGCAAACCAAATGATTTAGTCAAATTATTANCTTCGAGAATCATTTTGACATCATTGATATAAATTTATTAAATAAATATCTGCTATCATGTGGNCCTGGGCTTGATTCAGGATGATATTGAACAGAAAAAGCATCCATATCGGTACATCGAATACCCGCAGAAGTTTCATCATTTAGATTGATGTGCGTTGAAATAACATTGCTAGGTAATGAATTTANATCAACAGCAAAACCATGATTTTGGCTGGTAATCTCAATTTGCCCCGTTTCCATATTTCTAACAGGATGATTTATTCCACGATGGCCAAATTTTAGTTTAAAAGTTTTTGCACCTAATGCTAAAGATAAAATTTGATGGCCAAGACAAATACCAAAGATTGGTTTTTTACCTAGTATACCTTGAACCATTTCTATACCATATTTTACTGCTGATGGATCTCCGGGACCATTACTTAAGAAAACACCATCAGGATTAAATTTTAATATTTCAGCAGCAGATGCTTTTGCTGGAAATACAGTAACATTGCATTCTGACTGTTCTAATAATCTGAGGATATTATATTTTATACCATAGTCAATAGCTGCAACTTTATATTTTTTTGACTTCGAATTTTGTTCCCAATCAAACGATGATTTTGTTGATACTATTTTTGCTAAGTCAAGGCCTACCATCGATGGAACTTGTAGAAGCTTCTTTTTTAAACTTTCTATATTTAAATCAGTAGAGGATATAATACCATTCATGGCACCTTGATCTCTAACATGTCGCGTCACTGCTCTTGTGTCAATATTTCTAATACCAACAATTTTATGTTCTTTTAAATAGCTTCCTATTGATTGATCAGAGCGCCAACTAGATGGTACTTCGGACTCTTCCTTGATGATAAACCCTGAAACTTGAATTCTGTCAGATTCTATATCATGTTTATTAATACCATAATTTCCAATATGAGGAGAAGTCATTGTTACAATTTGTTTACAATAAGAAGGGTCTGTCAAAATCTCTTGATACCCTGACATNCCAGTATTGAAACAAACCTCTCCAGTAGTTTCACCATCATATCCAAATGAACTNCCATGAAAGCTTCGACCATCTTTAAGTAATAAAATTGCTGCTTTATCTTTATTCATGCNTTATTGACTTTTATAATAATAATTAAAAATAAATGGAATAAAAAAAATTGGGTCAATTTGATAATTATTTAACCACCGTAGTGGTAATAAATAAAAAAAGGCCACCCTTAAACAAAAAGGTGGCCTTTTTTAAAAATATTCATAGTGGAAATTGTTAACTTTTTATGAGATATGAAACAGTATTAATTATAATTTTAAATTTTTTTCTACTACTATGGAAGCGATAATTAAATCCTGAATAGCATTCCCTATAGAATTGAATACTGTTATTTCAGATTGAGCAGTTCTTCCGATCAGTTTTTTATCAATTAAATCACCCAGTTCACCTTCAATATCATTCCAATCATATTTCCCTTCATTTACTGGAATAATAATATCTCCAGCTTCTAGCTTACTGGAGGATAATTCATCAATAAAAACTTTTGCCCCTTGAATAACTGTAGTGTCTAGCTCTCTTGTATTAGGTCTGTGTGCACCTACAGCATTTATATGCACACCCGGTTTAATATCTCTTATGCTAAACAAAGGTTCTTCGCTTGTTGTTGCTGTACATATTATATCTGCTTTTTTTAGATCAGTAATCTTACCTGGTTGAATAGCATTACTATAGTTACTACAAAACCTTTCAGTTTTTTTTTCTGAACTACCCATTACGAATATAGATGATAAGTCTCGCACACAAGAAATAGCCTCAAGCTGAGCTTTTGCTTGGGCGCCTGTACCAAAAATAAAAGCACATTTAGAATCTTTGTTTGATAAAATATCAGTTCCTAGACCTGAAGCTGCCCCAGTTCGTAGCGATGTAACAGTTTTTCCATCAATTAAGGCAATTGGACTCCCTTTTACAGAATCCATAACTAAGATTAATCCATTAATTAGCGGTAATCCTTTTTTTGGATTATCAAAATGGACGTTTACTACTTTTATTGTATTGTAAAGCCCACCTTTGATATACGCAGGCATAGATAGATTGAGAGCATTTTTATCTTCTAATTGTAAATTAATTCTATTAGGCACTACTGCTGTACCATTGGTCAATGCTGAAAAGGCATCTTTCATAGCTTCGATAGCATCTGTCATTTGGATGACAGCATTTATATCCTTTTTACCATAAAAGGGAAGATTCATTAAAAAACTATTATTTTTTAGTTAATGCCCAAGATCCATCCCAATCTTTTCCAGGTGGATTATCTTTATAATGTTCACATCTTGGAATATAAACACGACTTGGGTTAGTCTTACGCCCAGGGAACATATCCTCTAACTTATCCGATGCTTTAAATGCCTCTATAGCTTTTTCCCATTCTTGATTACGGTAAAGCTTTAACGCCTTATCGTAAGCTGGTAAAAGTTTATCATAACCTGGGGGCATCTTATCAATTTCAGAAATAAGTTCAAATACTTGAGCTGGCTCAGACTTACCCATAACAATTACATAATCTAAGTCTCTCCATATAAATTTTTCCTTACAGGCATTATAAGTTTCTTTCGCTACTTGAATATATATACCGTATTGTTTTGCAGATGCTTCAAGTCGGGCCGCAAGGTTTACAGTATCACCCATCATTGTATAATTCATTCGCATTGCTGATCCCATATTTCCAGTAACCATTTTTCCTGTATTAATACCAATCCTATTTTGCATATTATGTACTATTTCAGGCCAACGATCTCCTTCTGCTTGCCATTTTTCTCTTAATTTAGCGAGTCTTTCTTGCATTTTTACAGCAGTTAAACAAGACCAATATTCATGATCTTTTACTGGTGCAGGTGCACCATAAAAAGCAACTATAGCATCACCTATATATTTATCAAGAGTTCCTTTGTTCTCCAAAAGTATATCCGTCATTTCAGTTAAGTAATCATTCAATAATTCTACTAGATCTCCTGCTGTTAACTTTTCAGAAAAAGCTGAGAAACTTTGAATATCGGTAAAAAAAGCAGTATGAAAACCTTCTTCTCCACCAAGCGCAGGTTCTTCTTTTGCATCAAACATTTGATCAATTAATTCAGGTGAGATGTAGGTACCAAATGTATCTTTTAAAAATCGTTTATCTTTTTCAACAACAAGAAAATTGTAGAAGAAAATTCCACCATAGGTACCTACCATTGATAAAGCTGGTCGGATAACTTCCCACATCACAAGAGAAGAGAAAAACTGACTATAAGTGAATAATACCCAGGCAATAACACCAACTAGTGGAATGGGTAAGGTATATAATGGTTTTTCTGGAAAACTAACAACAACCCCTAAAAGTATAGATATAACAATTATAATCATAAAAGTTTCAGAGCGATTTTTTGGTTGTACGAATTCATTTTTAAGAAGGCTATTCATTACATTTGCATGAATCTCTACACCAGCAAAGGTTTCTTGAACCGGTGTATTTCTTAAATCCATAAGTCCTGGTAGAGAAGCGCCCACTAGAGCAACTTTACCTTCCCAATATTCAGGGGGAAGCATTTCGGGGTCAAAACAATACATATATGGCAAGTAATAAAAAGTTTGAAACTTACCATAATAATTCACATACATGCGGCCATTATCATCTATTGGAATTTCTCTAACTACCGTATTTGTTGTATCGATTAACCTTAAAATATTGTTATCAAAATCATAGTCAAAGCCACCATCTTTTTTAATTCCTAAAATATCTATGGTAGCCGACATAACCAGACTAGGATAAACACGATCAGGTCCTTCGAAGTAAATTGCAGTTGGTGATCGTCTGATTATTCCATCTTCATCTTGAGGAAAGTTTGCAGAGCCTGCTCCAACTGAAGCAGAAAGTAGATCTACATACGTATTACCTAAACGATCTGCTTGAGGTAGTTTCTTCTTTGCTTCTTCGGAAACACCTGCAATAATATGTTCTTCATAATAGTAGCCTTCAGGCTCATTATCCATTTTATATAAAAAGTTAAGCGTATCTTCTTGTTCAAAGACTAATGCATGGTAGGCTTTTTGAGAGTTGTATGTGGCTTCAACAAATAAACCTGGATCATTGCTTTGTAAGAACTGTCCCGTTACTTCAGCTAATGCATCGTTTGATGTTGTATTTTCATCGTTAAGAGCATTTACTAAATCATAATTAAATGAATTTTCTTTATCAAATATAATATCAAAAATAAGCGCAGCTGGATTACCAGAAGAAACTGTGTTTATAAGTCGACCATGATAAGCTTGTGGCCAATCAAAATAATGTCCTAAACCCCCTTCTTCCGTTGGGGCAACCGAGTTATTATCAATATCAACAATGACTACATCATCAATTGACATTTGTTCAACACCGGCAGTCCTTGCCCTCATACGACTATCATAAGATAAAAACTCATAGCCGTCTAATAATTTTTTAATAAAGGGAACTTCGTAAGATCCCCAGCCAATAAAGATAGCTGAGGCTAAACCAATGGCTCCGCCAATGAGTATTCGCTTTAAAAGATCAGACATCTTTTAGAGTCAAATTAAAACGTAAAAATTAATTACCATCTTTTGCATCTTGCTCTTTATTCCATTTAACAAAATCAAGACCAGCATCCGCGTCTTGATCAAACTTAAACATAGAGAACTTTCCATCTTTTCGAATATTGATCTGCATACCATCAACCAAACTAACCCAATCCTCTAANGAGACCTCATAAGGTCCTGAAACTTGATCTGGTGCTTTTACTTCAGTTACAGGTCCAATTGTAAACTTAGGCGCTCCTCCTTGTGGTTGAAATCCTTTTTTTAATTGATCTTTTCGTGCCTCAACAACATTTTTTGCTGCATTTACATCTACCTTACCATCATANACTAATACTGAACTTTCATCGCCACCTGCTGTTGCTCGATACTTTGTTCCACGNATAGCAGCGACGGCTGTTGGAGTTCGTACTGCAATATTTTTCTTTTCACCAAATGCAGCTTTAGCAGCCACCCACACATCCCCTTTTTTTAATGTTGCGCCAAAATTCTTTTCCATAGGTTTTACATTGGCTTCCGTTATCTCTAATTCAGAGTTTTCACCGATTCGAAGCTTTCCACCTCCAACTAAAGAAATTTCACAACGCGATTTTGCCAGAGTTTTAATAACATCTTTCTCCTTGATAGACATTCGAGGTAACGCTTTTTTAAAGGCGCCTGTTCCTCCTTTTTGAACTTGAACTCTGCCAAGCGGTAATGTTATTTTACCAAATTCTTTCTGACCAAAAGCAATTGTTATTACAGAAAGAGCTAAAATTAATATTCGTTTTATCATTTCATTAATATCATCTTTTTTGTGTTTTGGTAAACGGGGTTACCATTATTTGATAGTACCTCTAATCGGTAAAGATAAATACCTGAAGGTAACGGCTGTCCATTATTTGATTTCCCCGACCAAATAAATCTATGATTACCTCTACTCATTGGCTGGTTCATTACCATTGAGTTTATTTCTTCACCCAATAAGTTAAATACCTTTAGTGAAATAGTTGCATCTTCTTTTAAAGAGACAAGAATATTGGTAACTGGATTGAACGGGTTTGGAATGTTCTGAGCTAATTCAAATTTATTTGGCACGACGCCTATTTTTTCTAGTTTAGCATCTATAGACTCATCTGTACCGACCATCAATTCAAAATAATGAGGATTTTCTGATCCCTGTGANGCAAACTTAAATGATGAATTTTGCCGCATGTCNTGAATGACTTGCGTAACAGGGTCAAATAATTTCACTGAATGTTCATAGGGAATCTCATTAACATTTGGGATGACCACTTCTGAAATTCCAGCTTGATTGGTTTGAACTGCCAAAGACCAAGAATAAAACATTTCACCTTCATTTTGTATATCTTGATTAAGATTGCTCGCTTCTGAATGCTTAAAATATGCTGATACATATTCTCCAATAACAGGTGGCTCATGAAAATCGTATTTATCATATGCCGCTTTTGCATTTGGATGCACTCCAAAGCGCGTGGATCGATCCCTTTGATCTCCAGTTGAAACTTCCAAATTGACTTTCCACCCTAGGTTTTGTTTTGCTAATATTTGTTCTGATTGCTCTGATAAAGGTGGAAAACCAAAAATAGTATTTATATTTATTTGACCATTCCCATTTGAATAGACCCAATATCCGCTTCCCGGTTCCATTACTGAAGTTTCAGTATAGTTGTCACCATCATTATATTCATATAATTGTTGTTCAACACCTGGAGTAATATTCACATAAAAATCATCATTAATATCAATTGGAAAATTATAAGGGTTCCCAATTTGGTTCCAGCCATTAGATAGAATGATTGAAAAACCCATTGAAAATTCAGTTGAACGTCCATTGCTTGCATATATCTCACCAACATCCTTACTTATCAACCACACCGCAGAACCAGGACTTAAGCTTCCTGAGTTTTCTTGATAAACACCATTTTGCCACTTAAAGGTTCTCCAAACAGAAGGATCTGGATCTCCAAGCTGTTCCACAAAGAAACCTTGGGTTGATTGATTATTTATTTTTGCTGGCACAGATATCATCACATATTTCTGTGTTTGGAAAGATGATACGAAGATAGAATTAAATTGAACCGTTAAATCATATGGACCCATATCAGAAGAAGCGCCATATTCATCTATTCCATATAACCAAAAAACTAAACCCTTATTTGTTATATCATTCCTGGAAATAGAGCACTCATATATACCGTTTGATATTTCATCACAAAAATAACTATCATTAATTAAATAATCTCCAGAAAAATAGTCTATATAGAGCATGTCTACTTCCCCAGCAAGTAAGTTAATATTCTTATTTACATTAACTGAAAGAGTAAAGTCTTCATTTTCATTCACAGTCAAGTTTGTTAACCCAGTATTTTCAATTACCGGTCCTGGTAATCTTTCAAGAGGACTAATTATAGCTTCAGCCATATCTCCATTTCTTACTTTTAAGAAGCCTGTTCCAATATGTTCGTAAGCAGGATCAAATGTTTGCCCGCCCCATTCATCGTAAAAAGCAATAATTGGATAATCACCATATGGAATATTTTGTAACCAATCATCAATCATTAAATCTAGATCTTTTGGTGCATTTTCATAAATATTGGGTGAATCATAACTATAAAGAGCTCCTAGAAAATTTGGTAATTCATCTTTTATGATTGTTCCTTTATCAAAGACTCTAAAAGAAAGATAACCAGAAGACTCATTTTGATTATTGTTGACAGTAATTTTTGTTTTAAATGGGCCCGTATATAGTCCTGGCTCAAAAATTATATCAATATCTTGAAAAGCATATCCTTGATTATCAGTATTTAGATCAAATATTGCATACGGTTCATTGACGTCTGGTATTTGATTATTATTTTTATCAAAGAAGACTTCAACAAGATAAGGCCCATTATTAGGAGTTATACGTGGATCAGTAAGTTCAAACCCCCATCCTTCTATTGGTGAAGGAGAAGTAAGATTATCTTTATTATCTGTTATCTNAGGATTCCCAGCATTGCCAGGCAACCAAACACCTACATGCACATCTCCATTCCCAATATTTTGATTTAAACGAACAACTATTTCTAGCGTATTAGGCGTTCCAGAACCTCCACCACTCCAATCTTTTAGTGCGCCATTATCAATCCATGTTTTTATTTTATTTTCATCTGATGTTGAAAGTTTGCTCGCATTTTTTGGCATTCTTTCACCAAACGCTGAGTTCCCTACAATTTTTTGATGCATAACTGAGTTCATAGGATCATTTGGCTCGACAAGTAAAAAGCCAGAATAGCCGCTTGATACTACATTAACAATATTGGAATAACTTACCCCTTGGCTAAGGTCTAGATTACCGCTAGAGCCATGGCAACGAGTACAGTTTGCATCCCATATTGGTTGAATCTCACTATCGTAGGTTTGCTGAGTAAAACATAAAGAAAAAAATGCTGTAATTAAAAGTAAGTATCTCAATTTCCACCTCCTACCAAAAACATTCCACTAGTAGGAGGATTCGGTGGTTCAGGAAGATCGGCATCGCCACCAGCCTGCATCGCCGCATAACCGCCACCTGCTAAAACTAAAAGTATTAAGGTGTTTCTAAACCACTTACTTCCCTCTTTTTTCTTAGATATTTCTTTTACTTCTTCTGGAATTTCTTGACCAGCTGCTGCTAATAAATCTGCAGGAGCTTCAAGTCCCACTAATTCCCAGGCAACAATTTGAATTTGCGGTAGAAGACCATCCACTTCGCCCTTATAAGTTTTACTCACTGTTTTCTCTGTTTGACCTGATTCTACTGAAAATATTCGTGCTTCAATTGTATACGTATTACCAAGTTTTCCAAAAGAACCCGTAATCATTTTTTTAACACCAAGTAATAAACCAATCTCAGCTGCACACTCTGCTGAAGTACAACCAGACTGTTGAAATCCCTGCTCATCCATAATTTCACTCATCTGGTTTCTTTCTACCATAATAAGTGCTTTAGTTTGAACAAGCTCTGAACCAAGTCTTTGAGTCAAAACTTGAGATTCTTGGATTGTAATACCTGAACCTTCAAAATCTAGAACCGCCGCCGTTGATTTACCTTCCTTTAGTCCTGATTCAATTTCTTGTCCAGTTACGAGAGACAAAATAAAAATAATTAATATACTTCTTTTTATTCTCTGCATGAGAAACTCCTGCTATTTTTTATTTCTTCATCAAAAATACTCTTAAATATATACTATTAACAATGAAAGTGTAGAAAAAAAAAGAGGGATCAAAATAGACCCCTCTCTTAAGTTTTAAAGATGTTAAACTTGAAAGTTATTTCAAGAAAATCATTTTCTTGGTTTTATTCAAGACAACTTTACCCTGCTCATTTCGTATTAAAGCATGATAGAAATAAACACCTGTTGAAACCTTAGCACCTATATCATTACGTCCGTTCCAAATAAAGTTATAGTAACCTGCTGGTCGTCGTTCATTAGCCGCAAGCTTGGTAATCTCTTCCCCAAGCAAGTTATAGATAATGAGATCAACTTGCGCATCTTGCTCTAAGCTAATCATGATTGAAGTCTGCGGATTGAATGGATTTGGATAGTTTTGTGCTAGAGTAAATGCATCTGGATAAAGGTTTATACCTGCATTATTATCTTCAACAAATTTCTTTGTACCCACAACTAAACGGAAATCTTGCTTCAAGTAATTCTCAGGGCCCGTGTTGGCAAAGCGATAACCGCTTTCCCATTCTAGGTTCTTGGCCTGCTTGGTAGTTTTATTAATCAAGAATACATCATATTCTTGAGGAATATAACCTAAACCTTCAAATGTAAGATAAGTCCGTAAACCATTGGTTGGTGCATACACTTGAAGATCCCAATANTGCCCTTCTTCATTTGGCTTACGAATATCTTTTGCATAAAGATCTGGAGAGACTTCTCTATTACGGTTATCTATCCGAAGAGTAAGATTCCCAGGTACAACCGGTGGTTCAAATTCATCCAAACGGTCATAACCATCTTTAGCCATATGCCTAACACCCACTGCATTCATTTCATCACGCGATTCACCTGAAGTAGCCATTATATCAATGACCCATTCATCTAAATCCATTGGAATATCATCGGCATTTGCAAGAGACTTCGCCATTTTACCAAAGCCATCTCCACGAGCGTCAATATGTAATTCTGTGGCCTCACCTGATTTAAAAATATAGCCATTCCAAGGTTGCATATTTGACCCGGGGTTGCTCCAGCTACCATTCCAAGCATAAATTGAGCCAGCATCACTAAGACTAGTGCCATCCTCTGTAAATATTCTAGAAAAAGGAACATTGAAATTATATGGCGAGCCAATAAATTTCCAGCTTCCAGGAGATATATCTATTTTAAATGGTGGGTCGGTTAGTGTAGATACACCTTGCCCAAAATCAAAGTTAATTGGCAGAATATCTTCGTACTGAGCGGGGTCATAAATAAAGAAATATCCATTACCTAGCTCAACTGAAGATGGGTTCTCTTGCCAACCATTATTATAACCATAGAGACGATAGTTAAATCCATCTGATTGACCCATTACCGATGTAATAATATTCTTCGCATTTTGCACCTTAAAGGGAACAGAGAAGAACCAATAGTTTGTTGAATCGGTACCTTGACCTGGAACACCTGATGATCCTGAAATTGATGCTGTAGATATNGGTGCTTCTGAACGAACTTTAACAGATTGGAATTCTTTATCTTTAGGCCACTTACCATAGTTTCCAATATTGTCTTCACTATCAATAAAATATTCAAGACCGTTCATTTTAATATCACTACCCGGTATATTTACAGGGCCAGCTTGTAAGTCTACTGAAACAAATCCTCCACCTTTACCAGCTCCACGGTAATGAAGGCGTCCAAAATTCACCCCCGATGCTGCATCAGAAAAATTAGCATTAATCGAAGGCGATGTAGTACCTTCGTCAATAGTTATTAATGGAGTAGAATGACTGATATCTGGAGGAGATAGATCAACNCCNAAATAACCAGTGTCTGACATGGTGGCATTACCTGCATTATCTATTGCTTCAAGCCACCATTCATAGTAGCCATCAGATAAAGCATTTTCACCATCGACATAAACTTCTCCATCTCCATCAAAAGTAACATCAGTATATTCATATGTACCGTAAAGATTATCATTTACATATAGATTCCACTCTTTTATTCCAGAAGGATAGTCACCGCTTTCCTGCCAAGTAA